>CEON01111808.1_pt1 | contig 10947 bp, 8 predicted proteins | sample 530291 | NCBI WGS metagenome assembly CEON01 (sample SAMEA2619888, study PRJEB7988) | marine metagenome | biome: marine biome (ENVO:00000447); feature: surface water layer (ENVO:00002042); material: "saline water (ENVO:00002010), including plankton (ENVO:xxxxxxxx)" | depth 5 m
TCTTTTACGAAAATCTTCATTTTCTAATTCTCTTAGCCAACCCTTCCTCTGAAACTTCTTTTCTGTTCCATCGGCCATAACAAGAGTAAACCATGCCCCCGATTGCTTAAGGTTGTCAGAAATTTGAATCGCATCAAACCAACTCTCTTCGTCTTGAACACCAACACGATCCACCTCTCCCCAAAGGATCTTAAAGTTACAGTGACGTCCAGCAGTTCCAAAGCGAGACTTTTCAAGCTTTGCCTTAACCTCTGAACCAATCCTGAAGCCATTTTCATCCTGAACGAAAGACGCCTTGGCCTTTCTACCAGTTAGCCAGATACGCAAAGAATATGCATAATGCATTGCCTTGCCACCCGGAGTAACATATGGAGTTGTCATTGCTTCTGACGGAGACCTAGTAATGTTTGTCTTTAACTGATTCAAAACTAAAAGAGTTGCCTGGTTATTTGCAATAGGGACAGTCAACTTAGACATGCCCTTTGACAAGATTCTAGCCTTTACTGCCATTGAAGACTGAGGATTAAAGTCGCCCTCAATATCCGAAATAGCTGGGGTCAAAGCTAGTGAGTCCCAAATAAACAGCCACTTATTGCCAGTTGCAAGTAGTTCTTCGATTGTTTCTAGAACAAACTCAACACTCTCTGCCTGAACATACATTAATCTGTCCAAGTCACATCCTGCGCGCTCTAGAAAAGAAGGATCAATTGCGGACTCTGAATCAAAGTATACAACATCAATTCCCATCTTTTGAGCGTTAGCAGCGATCTGTGTAGCCATATAAGACTTGCCAGTTGCCTCCAGACCTGCAATCTCTACAATCTTGCCAACAGGAATCCCTGCTAGGTTTCCTTTACAAATAATAGAGTCTAACCATCTAGACCCTGTAGGGATCCATTCCTTGACCTGAGTAGGATTATCTTCTGATAGGCTATGAGCTACCTCGTGTCCAGCTTTCTTATTGATAATCCTACGCATCTCATCCATTGAAATTTTGCCTGGTTTAATTTTACTCACTTTTGATACCAATTTAAATCACCAAACCTATTCCACACTTACTAGCTCTACCTCAAAATTAAGGTTCTTGCCAGCCATAGGGTGATTAAAGTCTAGAGTTACAGTGTTCTCCTGAAGTGAATGAATCCTAGCTGCAAACTGCTCTCCGTTCTGCGCTACGCCAGTAACAGTCTGTCCAGCATCTAGATTTCCAAAATTCTCAAACATCTCTTCTGGAACAGTCTGGAATGCATTTGGATCTACTGGTCCATATGCCTCGTCTGGAGTTAATGTCACTGTCTTTGTTTCTCCAATGGTCATACCATCGATTGCAGAATCAAAGCCCTGAATCATTTGTCCTGCTCCAACTTCAAATGTAATTGTTTCTCCTCGGCTTCTAGAGTTATCAAACTCTGTGCCATCGTCAAATGTCCCCACATAATGAACATTGACTGTTCTTCCCTTCATTGCCTTACGCTTCTTTCCCATTTTTAATCCTTTCTTAAAAAAGAGGCACCTATAGCCCGTGCCTCCCTGCGGCTTACTTTAGTTATTTAACAAGTCATTAAACGCTGCCTCGACAGCGTCTGAGCTTGTATTGTTAGTGTTGGTTGTTGTAGTTTCGTTTGTTCCAAACTTTTCAACCTGAGAGTTAGTGTTATCTCCGTCTAGGAATGCATCGAGCAATCCTTGAACTTCCTCTGTTGACTTTCGCTCAAAGAGCTGATCCATATCAGGCACAGTCTCCAAAAGTTCAGCACACCGCTCATCACCGCCAACAGCATCATCACACAGCACTGTCTTGCGAGGACGGGCACGAATGTCAGTCCTAGGAAATGAAGCACCTGCTGGCTTTCCATACATAACCTTTAGATCATTGCCGCTCTCTGGATCTGTAATATCACCATAATCGGGATCGAGAACAATTGTTAAAAGATTCTCATAGGCCATCTTTCCATAGCCCCAAACTCTAACTCCCTCATTTTCCTCTCCTCTAACTAAAACAGGGGAGAAGAAGCGCTGCTTAGCAAATAGTTGCTTTGCCATTCTCTTGCTCTCTTCAGTTCCCTCATTCCACAACTTGTTACCAAAGTTACAAACTGGGCAGTCATCTCCAAAGTTTCTCTTTGGGCACAAGAATCCACCTTGTGCTACGTTATAGTGAAAGAACTTTTCCTTGAAAGGATCGCCATCAGGAGTTGGAACAATACGAATATTGTTTTCTCCTTCTTGCGGTTTCCAAAAATCTGTTCGTTTGCCATCACCTCTACCGGTAACAGCGTTGAGCTTTGCTCGCATCTTGTCTAAATCAAGAGCCATAATATACCTCCTATATTGTTTTTATGCTCTACTGGCTAAAGCAGGTCGGTGAATCTCCCGACCAACTGTTTATAATATACCAAATGTTTTTGTGTCTGTCAAGCGTTTGTTACACTTTTTTAAAATAATTTTCTTTTCTTCTGTTGTTAGTTTGTACCAAAAGGCTATCTCTTCAAGAGTTCTTCCACAGCCAGTGCAATGTCCCATTTCTTCATTGTAGGTGCACTTCTTAATGCATGGACTCACCTAGACCTCTTGAACGTGCGAAGAGTAACAAAGGACGTAGGCATACTCTGTGTCATAATCTGTTGAAAATATACCATAACTTGCCTTTGTATCCTTTGCTGCTTTTTCTTTTACTTGATTGACTATTTTCCTGTGGAGGTTCTTATCTTTCTTAAGATTCTCTTTAGGAACTCCATAATAGTATCTGGTTTCCCTTATATTGTCAAGAGGAAAAAATAACTTTTCTTCGCCTGTCTCAATGTTTAAGATTCCGAAAGTGCAGATTCTCGCTGTCTCAAATGGAGATGAAAATGTATCAGATACAGAGTCCACATGATCAAAAAAGTTTATCATATGAAATGTCGAACTTATCATGTCGTTAATAGAATCATGATAGCCTAAAATAGAGGCATCTTGAACTAGAGGGTCAAGTTCCTCGTTTGAAATAATAAACATTTTATTAAAGACACTAGATCTTGTGTACTCTTGCAAAACACCAAAAACCATTCTTTCTTGCAGTCTCTTTTTCTCACTAAGAAGATCTATTTCCGGCCTAATATAAAGTATGCTAACATCACACTTTTTGTGCAATTGTTGTAGCACTACAAGGGCTGCAGCTGAAACTACACTTGCACCGCAAACAATGAATAGGGCCTCGCCCTCTGCTTTTCTTAGTAGGGTTTTGACTCCGGGAGGAGTCTTTTCATACTTTTCTGGATTGTCGTACTTTTTGATCTTTTGATACCTTGCCTCTTTTTTTTCTTCGTGGTCAATTTTATAAACCTCGTACTGAGGATATTTCTCTATTTTCCTGGCAATGTTACAAGCGACAGTTCCAAGTGCGACTATTGTTTCCATTCTAATTCCTTTAAATCACCGAAGTTTTTACCAATGCTAACATTTATACCATATTTTCCAAGCCTTGTTTCACTAAAAGTGTTAATTATCTGTGATAGTTTACTTTTCTCATCGGCGCTAAAATCAAGCACAATAGAGTCATGCATAAGAAAAGCGATTCTTGATTTCATGCCTGATAATAGCTTATAAATCTTTGTGGCCTGCTCAAGACAAACATCGTTTGATGTTGACTGTAAAGTATAGTTTACACAATGATATTCATCACTATCGATCTCTCTTTTAAATGGTGTTCTCACTGCTTTACCGTTCCAAAACTTATTTTTAATAATGTCTCTATCAAAAGTATTTGATGACACAGAATCATTGGACGCAGGATTATACAGCCAAGCAAAAAACCTTTTTTTTGCCTCGTCTCTTGATATATTGTTGTACACGTTTTTAGCGTTCCATTCGTGAATATCCAATTGTGGCTGATCCAGGCCCAATAGAGCAATCAAAGTTCTAATCTCTGCGCCATTCATATCAATCTCAACAAAAAGGTCGTTTTCAGGGACGATATATTTTCTTAGTTCTTTATCCAGAGTTAAAACTGGAAAAAACCCTCTATTAACAGTTAGTCTTCCTGTCTTTGTTCCAAATATATTATAAGATACGTTCATCTTTGTACTATTAAGGGATTTCATAAATCTCATAACCTTCTCTTTATAAGAGTCAGCTCTTATAGATCGCATATCAACCCTGACTGTATGATGCTTTATGCTTTCAACCATTTTAGATACTGTTAATAGGTGCTCGTATGTTTCTGGTTTTTTATAATTGTCAAAAACATACTTTGTTACTCTGTTTTTCATCTCTAAAAAATTAGAAATATCTTTTAATGGCACAAGATCAAAAAAGCAGTTCTTGTCTAGGTCGACTTTTGCAATCGACAATGATTTTAAGAATGCGCTCATTCTTTTTGATACTTCATCCCACTCATGACGCATATATTCTGGACACATTTCTGATATTGCTTTGCCTTCAGAATATAAGAATGCATATTCGATATGATCGTGTTCTAGTAGATTTTGCGTAGGTTTCCAAGTTTTTGTTAGAGAGGAAAAGTCAATATTTTCAAACTTGCACTCTGCACCAGAATAAATCCCAATACATTCATTTTTGTCATCAATACTTTGAAAATACATTATTAATAAGATGACCCTCCACCAGAGCCACCCCCACCAGTGGGGACATTAGGAACATATGTCAACATTGGTGTAGGAGTAACATTAGAGATATCTAGAACTCTTGGTAATTCTCTTTCGCTACTTGGAATATCTGGAGCACCTTCTAGAAGAAGATTAATTCTTGGATTCCTAACTTTAAAAAACTTATTCATGTGGTCAAGTGCTACATCCATATTATTATCTCTATTGGTAAAATACATGAGCCTCTCAATTAATCTGTTCATTGTTGTTGGGTGAATGTCGACTTGAATTTCTTCAGCTTTTATCATTGCACAAATTCTAAACCAATATTCTATATCTAATGTAGCATCATACTGCTCTCTTGTCAAGGGTGTTCTTGCGAATCTTTGTACGGAAAATCCTCCGCGTTTTGAGACTCTTCTCATTTTTCCTTGTGGTCTTTTTTCAATAAAAGCGTTATATGCGTCAAAAAGAAAGTCCTTCATTAGACTCATATCTAATTTATACGCAGGCCAATAGTATTCATCAAAAATATCTCGTGGACTTTCCAAGCCAAAGTCTGCCATGTACTTGTGCATTCTAGGTGAAGATAAGTTTGCAACGAGAGCCCATGGAGCGTTTTGATTTACGTAAAAGCCAAACTTTGCAGCTAAAGATACAAATTTGTCAAAACCGAAAGCATTGAACATGTCTATATTTACACCTTCGTCCCCATGCTTGGACTCCAGTAGTTCTATTATTAATCCAGTTGTTTGCGGAGGACAAAGTTGAGACTCGATAAACGTACTGTATGATAGCGGAAAATCTTTCGCATGGTTTTTTATAAATGATTCATAATGAGGTAGAATATCTTTGAATTCTTTTATATGATTTTCATTTCGCACCAAGTAATTGCTGATAAATAAATCTAGGAGAGACTCCAGCTGTTCACTAAACAGAGCTGCAGAACTCACCCAGGCTCTCTTTGGGCTAATTTCGTTTAATTCTCCGATTTCTGGTGGCATTTGCCCCTTTTCGATCAAGTCAACTAAAACAGCTCTCATGTCCTTGTACGCCTCAACAACAAAGTCCAATGCAAACAGGTTTTTTGATGCTGGGATCTGCTGAAGTGTACTTTCTTGTATGTTATATACAGCGTCCCCTTTTAGGTTTATTTTACCATAAAGTGGCTTATCATACCATAGATCAATATATCTATTCGATTCACCTAACTCTTGAATTGCGTTTGTTACAACGTACTTATAGTTGGATCTTGATTCAAAAGCCCTTTTTGAGGAACTTTTGTTAGTTGCCGGGTCAATTAAGTTTATCATCCTGAATTGCCCTTGCCCTTAATTGGATTATTTTTAAGCCTTTTAACACTAGCGTCTCCGCCAACATTAGGATTCCTCTTTAGAGACTCCTCTACTGTGTCAGGATTACTGTTAAATGTTCCTTGAATATTTGTGAAAAATCCATCGCTAGAAATAGTGTTTTCTGTCTTAGTTATACCATAATAACCACCTAGACCCAGACGAGATGCAACGCTTTTGCTTGATGAATTTCTTGAAGATTCATCTTTTAGTGAAACGCCAGGCATTGATGGCGTTATAAAGAAACTAGTGCCCTTAATAAGTATGTTGTTGCCATACATCTCTAAATACACGTCGTATGGTTCCTTTAATTTGTCGATCATTTTGCCATTAGGATCTGTGGTCAAATTTGCTGTTCTTACAAGCTTTAAGTCGGTCTTTGAAAAGGTTGCTTTTTTAACCAATCCTCTATTGCCTCCCAAAGCTAAATGCATAATTCCTCTTCTAGCGTCCTCGCCGCGATCAAGCTCTTTCTGTGAGTAATTGTTTTCATTTCCGTTGAAGAAAACAAAATTATCAGTTTCAAAAAAGTTCTCTTGACTACTTTTTATGGCTGCAGATTTTAACGCTGATGAATATACTAAGCCATTGCTTATCTTTTTATCTGTGCTAAAAAAGTTGCGAGATACGGCTGTGGTTCTTTTTGCGAAGTCGGGCAAATCAAATATCGCATCTTTGCCAGAGAATATTGGCTTAACTAAGTTATTAAAAGAGTCTGTTAAAAATGCATTCAAGTCCATTTCTAGAACTGGCTTTTGTATATAGTTTTTGTGTACAAAAGCAGAAAAGTTTCTAATCGATATTGGCACATCCACTAGTGGAATATATGTAAGAGTTGCATTTTTCTTTGAATTGTTTGAAGGATTGCGATATATTAGTCCACCTAAAAGTATTCTAAGCCTTTTTCTGTCTAAGTTATCTTTTCCTGCGATGCTTAAAATAGACTCTACCAAATCACCAAAAAAGAAGAATGCTAAATTAAAATTTTTATCCGCTGGTTCTTTTTCCTCGTTTACAAGGTTGTTAATTTTTTCATTCAAAGTTTTATTATCAAAAAGATCAGGAATATTAGATTTTAATTCTTTCATTGGAGAATCCAATACATCTTTTTTGGCTACTCTTTTCGCCACTGTCTCTTTTTCTTTCTTTTCCTCTTCTCTCGCCTGCTTTGCCTCCTCTTGTGTTAGGCCTCCAGCCTTTCGAGCTATTGTATCTGCTAGTAAAGTATAAAATGGTTTTTTTTGCTCTTCTGTAAGATTTGGATTTTGTATTTGTTTTTTTGCAGTGGCTATGATTTGATCGTAGTGATCGTTTTTGGCCTTTTGCGTTTTATTAAATTCTAATTCTCCTACTTCTTTCTTTTCTTCTGCTAGTTTTTTATCTCTTTCTTGCTTTTTTCTTAGAAGAAGCTTGTCTGTACCACTGAGGCCTTGAAGTTGCCTCTTTTGTCCAATGATCCCCTTAATGTAAGAATCAAGTTCATCTTTGTCTAGGCTAAAATAAAACATTCTGTTTTGCAATTCTATCTTACTAAGAATCTTGCTAAATGATTCATTTGTTCTTACAATTCTAACCTTATCAAGCAACAGTCTATTAGAAAGATTAATAGCTTTTGTTAAATTTCTTTCGCCCTGTAGAAGCTCTAAAAGCCTTTCTTTTATCGATATTTTGCTCACTCCAGCGCCGCTAAAGTTTTCATTTATAAACTTATCTAAATCTTTATCTGTTAGTGTAATATTTGAACTTTCGGAAGCTAAGTTTCCTTTTATCTTTCTAAATTTTTTTAATACTTCTAGATCAAAAGTCTGGAGTGCTACTTTTTTACTGGTTTCTTGATCTTCCAATAAATTTAAGTTTGCAAATTCTTGTGCCAATCTGCCTTCGTATCTTATTTCTAAATCAAATCTACCATCTTGTTGAAACTTAAAATCGTGAGATGCTGGTGGACCTAATTCTAAAGTCAATAATGACTTGTAAAGTGCTCTTCGCAATTCTTTGCTTATTATTTTTTCATCTATACTGTGTGGAACAGACCATCCACATATTGCTCTAAATGATACTTCTGAGCTTCTTGTTAACAAATCTTCAAATCTTATATCTTTCTCTGCGCTTTGAATAAACCCCACCTTTGAATTTAGTGCCTGTAAGTTGCTGCCAAACAAACTAAGAGTACAGTCGATCATTTTATCAGCAGTTACCATGGTGTTACCTTCATAGCTCCAAGAGAAATTTTTAAAGCCTACAGATCTTTCGCTACTTTTAAGATCTAACAATTCTTGTAAATTTAAATGTGTGCCCTGAAAAGGCATTAAGACTGATTCCATCTCCTCTCCATTTTGATAAACAAGATAAAGCTTGAAATAAGGAACCAAAGCAGACAATTGTAAAGGCGTCATATCAAGCACCAAATCTTGCCCACTGTAAAAATATATTAAATTTTCTAAATTAGAAGACGGATCAAAGTCTCTTATATATGAAAAATTTCTATAGTTTTTTGATGAGTTTACTTTTGCTAATTCTTCTATCCTAGACATTAAATAAAACTGTTCGTTAAATATTGCTTTTTCAGTTTTTCTGGCGGTTTCTCGTATTGCTTCTTGATTTCTTTTTGCCCGGCTCACCGCGTCGGCCTCGACTGAGCTGGATGTTATAAAAAGGCTGTCATCAATGGCAAAGGCTTCTCCAAATATGTCCCCACTTAATCTTCCTTTTAGTGCAAGAGAATCATAAAATAGCTGAACACCGTCTAGTTCTTTTCCATCTATAATAACTTTGTAATTTAACAAACCGGTCCATAGTCCATAAAAACCTTGTTCGTCTATGTTTATGCTAGGGTCTGCTATGGTTGTTGCAAAAGATTCCGGTACTTGAAAATTCTCTAAAGTTTTTAAAAACTCAAGAAACTCTTTTCTTGCTGTTAAAGTGTTTGCTTCAAACGGATTCAATTCTTTAGTAAATGCATCAAGGAAACCAATCTGTCTTGAGTTCATCGCAACATACAGTGAGAATGCTTGGTTTGCACCTGATTTTGCCCCGGGTGTTTCTCTTCCAAGCGGAAAAGATTGTTTTGATTGCAGAATTGCATTATCAGCACTAATTCTATTTTTAAAGTCTGAGAAGAGTGTTAACTCCGTTGCTGTGGTAAACTTCTTCAGTAGGGCGATTTCTGTTGTTACTCCGGGCAATGGATCTGCTGGGTCTGATTTTTTACCGCCGAAAGCTAAGTGTAAACGATACAAACTCGATAAAACCACTGCTTCATTTATATTTTTTGTTTTGGTGTACTTTTTTGTAAATGCTTGCTTATCTCTAGCGCTTATTTTTAGTTGATAATAAGACATTTATGCAACCCCATAAAGTGATAATATTCTCTCCAATGGAGTCGGAATAAATATAGTGTCTCCCAGTTCTGGATGGGAATCTGTCGGCATTTGATTATACCATGCTATGACCCACCAAAGGTTTGGGTCTCCATAGTGAAAGAAAGCTAATTTATAGAAGGTGTCTCTAGACGTCCATTTGTGTGCCACAGCGTTTATTTTCTCTAGTTCCTCATCTGTAAGGTGCTTGAGTACGGGTGTTTTATACATTCTAATAAAATTTACCCCTCTGTTCTTAAAAAGATTTTTATACCTTTCTAAATCATTTATCATTTCTGTTCTATTTTCGTATCTACTCATTTATTATCTGCCCTTCATACCGTTGAGGACTTTCTTTTCTTCTGCCTTTGTCTGCCTGCTCTTGACCGTTTTTTTCTCTGGTTCTGCAGTTGAGTTTACAGCATTTCCTGTTGGACTATCTAAATATCTAGACTTTGGTTCGCATTCCTTTGGAAGTGTTTTGTTTATGCCTCTAGTGCCATCACCGTTTGGAAAACTTCTTGGCCCTAACCAACCATTCTGACTCCACCCTAAATCGTGACTGTGTAGCACTGTAAAGGCAACGTTTACTTCATACTCTACAGGATAAAATATTCCAGGGCCGCCCGAGAAGAAGCCACTTTCTAATCTAGGTGTGAAGTTAAACCCCTTCACATAACCAACCAAGCCTGCTTCGTTTGGGTTCCTTGTTTGCGGTGCTGGTTTTCCAGCTGTTCCATTGCCCATAGTGCTTGCATCTTGTATTAAATTGGCAAACTTTATTCTTATCAAAGGTGACTGATTCATGGTTAGTAACCTTTCTGAGCCTTTTACCAGTTTATTCGGAGCTTGTAACTCATCATATGTTGGATAAAGAAACGTTGAAAGATGCTGAAATCTGTGTACATTATTCGCTGCAGCTTTGGCGCTCTCAGCTAAAACCTTAAAACTAAAGTTTATTGATCTCTGTGTATTCTGATAAGTTACTATTGGGTCCATTCGACCAAAAACACTATCTTCGTGCCATGTAGCTGTGAAAGAATCATCAAAGTTTGTTAAGAATGCCTCAAAAAACACACACCGTCTTGTTGGCACATGAGAAAAATGAATAGACCAATGCGTTTGTTCTACTATGTTTTCTATTCCAGATGCATAAGAATCTTCATTATAATCTACATGATTGCTTGACATTGTTAATTCCTCATATTATAAAAATTGTTATTAATTGACTTAACTGCCGCTCTACCAACCTCATTACCATCTATTTGTACAACAATATCTTGAGCACCGCCACCGGGAGCACCGTTGCCCGACATAATAGATATAAGTCTGTCAAGCTTTTTTGCAATTAAACCTCCCTCTTTCACTCCAACAATCTCGTCCGATGAGTTGATCCTAAAATCATTTCCAGTCTGACCGGTCCCTGGCGCTGTTGGAAGCCCGCTTGTCAGACCTCCAGCTGTCCTTCTAAACTCTCCTCGAGAAGCGACAGTGGATGTGTTATTGTCCGCCTTGGCGCCGAAGTAGTTGCCAGCAAAATTTCCGAGGGTACCTCCAATTCCTGCACCAATTGCTGTGCCAACACCCGGGATGATTGACCCTATGATACCGCCGGCAATTGCCCCTATGGCCCCACCTGTAACACCTCCG
>CEON01065727.1_pt1 | contig 10944 bp, 14 predicted proteins | sample 530291 | NCBI WGS metagenome assembly CEON01 (sample SAMEA2619888, study PRJEB7988) | marine metagenome | biome: marine biome (ENVO:00000447); feature: surface water layer (ENVO:00002042); material: "saline water (ENVO:00002010), including plankton (ENVO:xxxxxxxx)" | depth 5 m
AGACTTAACTACACTCCTTCCAGCTTTTTCGATACCGCTGATAGGGCAGAGCGCTACCAAAAAGTTAACGAGCATAATCTCGCATATTTCAGAGATATCATACCAAAAATGTATGGATAGTGGTCTCGGTCCTAAAGCGGCGTCGAATTTAGTAGATTGGTTAGTGAACGAGTTTCATTCCAATGAATACTATGAATTACCTTTCACCTTCTCTTGTGAGAAATCAGAAGTCGACTATACCCCTAAGAAAGGTGTAGTTTGTATCACAGGTAAATTAAAGAGCTACCCTACCAAGGCAGCAGCTCAGAAAGTTTTACAAAAGTATGGCTATGAGACAAAAGATAATCTTACAAAAGATGTTACGATTCTATTAAATGAAAGTGGTATAGAATCCGCAAAAACTAATAAGGCTCAGTCAATGGGCGTTACAATTTATAACAACATAAAACAAATTTTAAAGGAAAATTAAACATGGCATTACCAAAATGGACAGACGAAAGAACACAGCAACTAGTGGACTTCGTCGGTGATTCAAGTCCTGTAACACAGGCAATGGTTGCAGAAGCTGCTGAAGATTTAGAAACTTCTACAAGAAGTGTATCTTCTAAGCTAAGAAAAATGGGTTTTGATGTTGAATTGGCTTCAGCTTCAGCTAGCAAATCTTTCTCTGACGAGCAAGAAGCAACACTAGCAAACTTTGTATCAGATAACTCTGGTTCATACACATATGCTGAAATAGCAGAGAACTTCGAAGGTGGAGCATTCTCAGCAAAATCAATTCAAGGTAAAATCCTTTCTATGGAACTTACAGAGCATGTTAAACCTGCTCCTAAAGTTGAAAGTGTAAGAACTTACACTCCTGAAGAAGAAGAGCAGTTTGTATCAATGGTTAACGATGGCGCTTTCGTAGAAGCTATCGCAGAAGCACTTGGCAAATCTGTTAACTCAATCAGAGGTAAAGCTCTATCTTTACTTAGAAGTGGTGATATTAACGCTATTCCTAAGCAAGAACACACTAAAGGTTCAAGCAAAGCTGACGTCTTAGCTGACCTTGATATTTCTGGAATGACTGTTCAAGAAATTGCTGATGAAATCGGCAAAACAGTAAGAGGTGTTAAAACAATGTTGACCAGAAGAGGTCTACAATGTGCCGATTACAACGGAGCAGCTAGAAAAGAAATAGGCTAACTAGCAATATTTAGCGGGGAGGGGCAAACCCTCCCTTTTTTTGAGAGAGAGTTATGAATATTGCGAGTGCATTACTAAAACAAATAGTAGAACAACAAGACTTAGATACTTGGTCTCAGCTTAAGGAAATTTACCTTCCTGGCGAGTACCGAGGGATTTTTGACGTCTTGGATAAGCACGTTGACCAATATCAATCTCTCCCAACATTTGAAGAACTAACATACGAAGTTCGTAATACAAACTTAAAAGAAAAACTAACAGCCATCGAAAGTATTGAAGTCGAGGTAGATGCTGACCTCCTTCTTGACTATTTGAAAAATGAATATGCACAAATAGAGATATTAGACGAACTAGATAAGTATGTAGATAAAACAGTAACGATGGCAACAGCAGAAGAAAATATAGAACAACTACAAGAAATAGTTCTAAAGGTAAGTGATAAAGTTGATATTGTACCACCTGCAGAGAGTATGCAAATGATTACACTCTTTGAAGATGATGAACAAAGGTCAAAGTATTTACCTTTAGGATTGAATACAGATTATGACGCAAGCGTCAAATTTTCACCAACAGATTTGGTGTTAGTTGGTGGTAGGCGAGGTTCAGGTAAGTCATTGACTTCTTGTAATCTTGCTGTAAATGTGTATGAAGCTGGTAGAACAGCTTTGTATTTCACTATTGAGATGGATAGTCGTGCAATCTTACAACGTATGTGTTCCATAGCCACACGAGTTCCATTCACAAATATTCGTGATAAAAGCATGAGTACAGAAGAATGGAATCTCGTTGCAGGTTGGTGGGCAGGACGTTTTGAGAATGGACATGATCATCTCAGAGAGTTTGAATTACACAGGGATTTTGACGAGTTTCATAGAAAGCTCACAAAAAATCCATTATCAGAGGAAAGACAACTAGATGTTATCTATGACCCTTCCCTCACTCTCTCAAAAATTCAAAGCGAACTCGATAAGAGGGTAAGTCGTGCCGATGTCGGCATTGTCATAGTAGACTACCTGAACCAAGTCCGCCGCCACAATGCACCAAGCCGAAACGGTCAGTATGACTGGACAGAACAGATAGAAATAAGTAAGAAACTGAAAACTTACGCACAGGAGTATGAAACAATGGTTTTTGCTCCCTATCAAACAGATTCAACTGGAGAAGCTAGATTTGCTAAAGGTATATTAGATGCTGCAGACGCAGCTTACTCTTTGGAAACATGGACTCCAGAAGATAGATGTATGACTTTTAATTGTACGAAAATGAGAAACAATGAAGTCAAAGGGTTTTCAAGTGAAGTAGATTGGAAGTCATTAAAGATTGGCCCAGCTACTGCACTTACACCTACTGAAAAAGAAAAAATGAAAGAACAAATGTATGATGGAGCAGATGGAGAAGAGGCACAAGAATTATGAGATTATTAGAAGTAAATTACGGAGATGTAAGAATATTTAGCGAAAGACCATTTGGATATAAAAGATATATAGTTGAATGGCAAGACGGGTCTACACAAATGTATAATGGTTTGTGGTATAGACTATCAAGAGTACAAAAATTAGTAGAAAAACAATTAGGAGAGTAATGGTATTATATACAGAAGCACAACTAGATCAAGCATATGAAATATATGTAAAAGAACTATTACAAGTAAAAATTATACAAGGAATAAAGATACCCATACCTGATAGAGAAGAATTTAGAACAATCTTTGAAGAAACATGGGAACAGCAGTTGGAAGACGACTTTTGGTTAGGCGAATGACTGAGTGGTTAAAAGACTGTATTTATAGAAAGTTATTGGGATTACCTTATAGATGTCCTCATTGTGATAAAGACTTACCAAAGGAGGTAGAAATTGTTAGTAACAGACAAAAATAAGTTAAGAGTAATGTCGGAAGACTTTAATAGCAGTATAGAAGAAGTTTCTTCTTTAATAAATAAACTAGAAACAGTTATGGAAGAATATAAAGGAGTAGGTATTTCAGCAATACAAATTGGTTTACCTTACAGAGTATTTTTAGCAGGGTATCCTGAACCAGAAGTATTTATAAATCCTAAAGTATTAGAAAGAAGTTCTTATATGAAAAGTGATTTTGAGGGTTGTTTAAGTTGCCCTGGAGTTATGGTAAGAATAAAACGATCTAGCTATATTGTGCTAGAATACACAAGTATAAGAGAAGAAAAATTTGTAAAGATAAAAAGAAAATTTAAAAATTTTGAAGCAAGAGTAGTCCAACATGAATTAGACCACCTGAATGGCTTCTTAATAGAAGATAGAGGAAAAGTATATAGAAAATGACAGTAGAAGAATTATTAGCAGAACAAAAGATACCATTTAAAGTCTCACCCGCAGACTATGTAGTCAAGTGCCTGAATCCAGAGCATGACGATACAAACCCTAGTATGAGAATAGATAAAATTACAGGAGTATTTAACTGTTTTTCTTGTGGTTTCAAAGGTAATATATTTAAACACTTTGATAAACCAAGTAATAAAATGGATATAGCACGAGAGAAAGTTCGACAGCGAATAGAACAGAAACGGTCAGAATCAGTAGGATTAAAAATACCCTCAGATATTATGCCTTACGTGGGCAACGAAAGAAATATAAAACCTGAAACATATAAACTCTTTGAAGCATTTTTAAGTATAAACTCACCCTTCAAAGATAGAATAGTGTTTCCTATAAGAGATATTACAGGAAAAGTAGTAGCATTTAATGGTAGACTAAAAGTAAATAGTCATATCAAAGATCAACCTAAATATATCTTCCACCCACCAAAAGTAAAGCTACCACTTTTTCCGATTGCAGCAAAGCCAATCAAAGGTAGAGTTATTCTTGTGGAAGGTATCTATGATGTTATAAATTTACATGATAAAGGATTAACAAATGCTATGTGTTGTTTCGGAGTAAATAACGTAACAACTCCTAAATTAGAACTTCTAAAAATGAGAGGTGTAGATCAAGTAGATATATGTTTTGACCCTGATGAAGCAGGTACGACCCACGCAGAAAAAGTAGCAACAGAATGTGAGAAAGTAGGTCTTAAACATTATACAATAAGAATCTCTCCAGACTTGGGTGACGCTGGAGCATTAAGTGAGTTTGCAGTAAACACATTAAAAGAGAAGTTATATGGCGTATAGTCTAGAAGAATATAAGTTTATAGAGAAGTGCATTGAAGAAGGAAAAGAGAAACTTCAAGTACAAAGAGAATGGCCTTGGGATAACCCTCCTGGTTATGGTTCTATAAAAAGAGCCTACACAACAGTAAGAGGTATGGGAGCAGAAGATGCTTTTTACCATAAACCCGTAAGAAAGGCATGGACAGAACAAGAAGATAAACAACTAATAGAGTTGTATTATGAATTAGATGGTGGTTCGGTAGAGTGTCAGTATCAATATTATAAAAGATACGGAGTAAGAACCCCAGGAGCAGTAAATAATAGATTAGAATATTTACTTGCTTCAGACAAAATGGAAAATTTAAATCCAAATAAAAATAATTATGCTAGTGTAGACTACCATGCAAAAGCAAAAGAAAATAATATTACTATTTTATCAGAAGCAAGAGTAGGATCGCACAGTAAAGTACTTGTAAGATTTGAAGAATGTGGACACACAGTTGAATCAAGACTATATGGAATTGAAAAAGCAAAGTGTCCAGTATGTAATTCTAAAACAAATCTATTTAATAGAGAAAGTCTTTCAAAAGAATTGAGAGAGTCTCCAGCTATAGTATACTGTGTAAAATTTGAAGATGCTTTTAAAGTAGGAATTACAGGCAGAACAACAAAAGAAAGAGGGGCGGGGTTTCCGAAGTTTGATATACTAAAAGAAATTCACACAACTTTATACGAAGCACTTCGTATTGAAGAAACTGCACACGATTGTGCGCCTCGCCTACCAATGTATGAACCTTTGCGGAAAAACGGTGGAACTGAATGTTTTGAACTCCAATATTTGACAGAGGTTTTGTATCTCTTGGATAATGAGGAAATCAACCTACCCAACCACAAGAAAAATAATACTTGACAGAAGGTTCAAAATTTAGTATAATATATAATATGAAAAAAGTAGCATTAATAGAAAGTAAACCAAGCAGAAATAAGTTCTTCGAACTTTTCGATAATAAGTTCGAGTTTGATTCTTATGTTCTCTGTTCAAATCCGCAGATTAAGAAAGTTCTTAAACGAGATGTGGATATTAACATTGACTTAGAAAAATATGACTGGGTAATTCTAGTAGGTTCGGAACCACTAAAGTATTTTACCAAAAGTACCTCAATCACAGAGTATACAGGTAGAATAGTAGAGGATAAGTTCCTACCAGTTATTAACCCTGCCATGTTAGCTTTCAAACCCGAAGCAAAGAAAAGTTGGGAAGATTCAAAGAGTAATATTATAAAGTATATCGCAGGTGAGCTGAAACAAGAGAAACTAGATAGTGACCACTGTTTCGGTATTACTGAAAGTGAAGAACTTTATAAATTTTTAGAAGATGCAATTAGTCATGAAAATGATTTTGTTGCACTTGACTCAGAGACAACAAGCTTGTATCCTCGTGATGGATATATGTTAGGTATTTCCCTTGCATACAAAGCAAATCACGGAGCTTATATTAGTACTGATTGTATTGATGAAAAAGCTGAGAAACTATTACAACAACTGTTTAATAAAAAGAAAGTAGTCTTTCATAACAGTAAGTTTGATATAGCCTTCTTCCGTTTTCACTTTGGATTTAAGTTTCCACAGTTCGAGGATACTATGTTAATGCATTACACATTAAATGAGCAACCAGGTACTCATGGCTTGAAACAATTAGCCCTCAAGTTCACTCCTTTTGGAGACTATGAGAAACCTATGTACGACTGGATAGAGGAGTATCGTAAGCGTAACGGTTTACTCAAAAGTGATTTTACTTGGGATATGATTCCATTTGAAATCATGCAAGAGTACGCTGCTTATGATGCAGTCTGTACGTTCCTCATTTATGAGAAGTTTTTACCCTATGTTGAGGATAACCCTCGACTAAAGAATGTGTACAGAAATATTCTACTTCCTGCCACATCTTTTCTTCTTGATGTAGAGAGTAATGGTGTTCCGTTCGATGCGGAGCGTCTCATGAAATCAACGGTGCTGATGCAAGAAGAAATCGATAGTGCAGTATCTAAACTCTATAATTATAAAGAAGTAGCAATGTTTGAAAAAGCACAGGGTAAAGACTTCAACCCTAATAGTACAATGCAACTTCGTGCATTACTATTTGATTACTTAGGTTTAAAACCAACTGGCAAAAAGACTGGTACTGGCGCAGACTCAACAGATGCTGAAGTTCTTGGTAAATTAGCTGAAGAACACCCAGTACCTCAACTAATTCTTGATATTAGACAAAAGGTAAAAATCAAATCTACTTATTTAGATAAGATTATACCTGCTCTCGACAGAGACAGTAGACTTCGTACAGGTTTTAATCTGCACGGCACAACATCGGGTCGATTGTCCTCTAGTGGTAAAATGAATATGCAACAGATACCTAGGGATAACCCTATTGTCAAAGGTTGTATTCGCGCTGGAGAAGGCAAGAAGATAGTAGCTATGGACTTAACAACAGCTGAAGTATATTGTGCTGCTGTACTAGCAGAGGACACAGCACTTCAACAAGTATTTCAAGACGGGGGAAACTTCCATAGTAATATTGCTAAGTTAGTATTCAATTTGCCTTGTGATGTAGACGAGGTTGCGGAGTATTATTCTACTGAAAGACAGATGGCAAAAGCTGTTACTTTCGGTATTATGTATGGGGCAGGGCCGAAGAAGATTAGTGAACAAGTTACTAAAGATAGTGGCAAGTATTTTAGCACTACTGAAGCTAAAGAAGTTATTGAAGATTACTTCAAGCAGTTTCATAAGCTAAAGAAATGGTTAGATACTTGTAAGAAAACTATTGAGAAACAAGGATTTATCTATTCTTTCTTTGGAAGAAAGAGAAGATTACCAAACGTAAAGTCAACGGATAAAGCAATTGCTGCCCATGAAGTACGTTCAGGTATCAATTCTCTAGTTCAATCGGTAGCGTCTGATGTTAATTTGTTAGGCGCTGTCGATGCTCACAAAGAAATATGTGAAAGAGGATATGAGAAGAATATGAAAATATTTGCTCTAGTCCATGACTCAGTCTTAGCTGAAGTTGATGATGATTATATAGACGAGTATAATAAAATTCTTCTTAAGAGTATTCAAAAAGATAGAGGACTATCAATACCAGGTTGCCCAATAGGCTGCGACTTCGAAGTAGATGAAGATTACAGTATGGGTAAATTCAAAAAACAATATGAAACTGGAACAGATTAGATGGCCAGTATATGTTCTTCACTCTGACGAAATAGAAGAACGAGATGGTTTACTATACTGTGATACACAGATAGTAGATGATAAAAACATGAAGGGAGAAACTCTTGGAGTAAGAAGATTACAGTCCCCGCACAAGAACTTATACAAGTTAAGAGTGATGATTGAATCTTTCAGTGACTTTGTTCACCACAAGGGGAAACCTTATTATATAGACACTAATGGAAAATTTTTTCGTTGGGTAAAGAACAAGACTTGGGATTTGATTAGTCATAAAATAGAAAAAGTGGAAAAGAAAGATATTGCAACTCTTATTTGGGTTACGAATATCCCTTTTCCTTTTTTCGTCAAACGACCACCAAAAGCAACAATAAAGTATGCGAATATATTATACAATGGGAAACACCCATCAATTTTATATTCTTTTTCAGAAACAAAACAAAAGAAGTCATGGAGAAAAGTATGATTGTAGTAGTTGATGATTTAATGAATGAAGCATTATTGCAATCTATTCCACTACAGATAAAAGAAACTAAAAGTATTTCGGAGGCATCTGCCTATGTATACTACATTCTATCTGAAGCAGGTAATCATTTTGATTTATCATTAATGAAACTTTATGAATGTTGGTCTCACCACCTTAGTAGACCTTTGGATTGGCACTATGACAAAGATGAAAAATTATACGAAGAAAAGAAGGAACTTAGATTTCCATTATGCTCTTGTGTATTTTATCCTGTTGCAGACGATAATTTAGTAGGTGGACAGTTAATGTTTAAAAATCAAGTAGTAATTACACCTAAAAGAAATAGACTTGTTGTTTTTTCTCCTGGATTGTATCATGGCGTACAACAGTTCCGTGGAAAAAGGACTAGTATAAATATTAATCCTTGGATTGAGTTATGAAAGCAGTAATTAGTAACAGAATATTCATGGAAGTAAGTAATAGTTTTCAGTCTAAATTAGACGAAGAACTTACATATTCTATACCTCCACGAAACCCTTTAGATCCGCCTTTTATCATAAAGAATATGGGCATAGTTCGAAAAGGTTTAGTTACCCTCCCAAGCGGAAGAACGGATTTAATACCAGATGACTACGAGATAGTCGATAAGCGTGTTGACTCACCAATTGAACCTTTTGACTTTAAGTTTGAATTACGACCTTCGCAACAGTCGGTATATGATGATGTTAATGACAGTTGTATAATTAACGCGTGGGTCAGTTGGGGAAAGACTTTTACTGCGTTAGCTATCGCGAATAAGCTTCAACAGAAAACATTGATTGTAACCCACACTTTAGCTTTACGATCGCAGTGGGAAAAAGAAGTACAAAAAGTATTTGGAATTACACCTGGAATAGTAGGTAGCGGAAGATATGAAATTGATGCTCCGATTGTTATAGGTAATGTACAAACTCTATATCGTAGAATGAAGGATATTAGTGATGTTTTTGGAACTATTATACTCGATGAAATGCATCATGTATCTAGCCCCACATTTACTCGTATTATAGATGCTAGTAAGGCAAGGTATAAGATAGGATTAACAGGTACAATGGAGAGAAAAGATGGAAGGCATGTTATCTTTCGAGATTACTTTGATACAAATGTATACAAACCACCGAAAGAAAACTATTTAGTACCAAAAGTACATATTCTTAAGTCAGGAATAAGGTTTCCTGATGGAGCAAACACGCCCTGGGCTTCTCGTATAAATGCAATAGCATATAACTGGGAGTACCAAAACATGATGGCAGTATTAGCAGCTAGCTATGCCGCAAAAGGACACAAAGTATTAGTAGTATCAGATAGAGTCGATTTCTTGAAAAAATGCTACAAACTAGTAGGAGATAATGCTATTTGTGTTACTGGAGAAGTGCCACATGAAGAAAGACCTGCTATAATAAAGCAGATATTTAATGATAAAGATATCCTCTTTGGAACACAAAGTATATTCTCTGAGGGTATATCTTTAGACTGTTTGAGTTGCATAATTTTAGCAACTCCTATTAATAACGAACCCCTTTTGACTCAGTTGATTGGTCGTATAATTAGAATACATGAGGATAAACCTCAACCGATTATAGTAGATATCAATTTAGTCGGTAAAACAGCAAATCGACAAGCAAACGCACGAATGGGGTATTACATGAAGCAGGGATACGAAGTTGAGACGATATAACATTCGAAAAATACTTCTTGACAAATGCTTCTTATTTTGGTATAATGATATTCTATAATTGGAAAAAGATAAGAAAGGAGACGAATGGAAAAGTCGGTGATATAGTTGCCGTGCTTTACATTTTGACCTATCAAAAAGAACCTCCAATCAATAGAAAGGATAGAAGGTTCAAGTTCTGGCAAAAAAGCTTTCATGGAGAGAGCTTTTTACTCAATCCTGAGCCATTATTAATCCAAAGAAATAGATATTCAGATACCGAAATTGCGCAGTATGCAGGTATCGCTTCCCTGCGCAACTATTTTGATTATCAAAGTAAAAAAGATACCACACTGGACTTGCTGTTCTATACTGGAAAGCAAGATATATTAACACAAAACAGGCTACTTCGAGTAGAGAATGGTAGAATCCATTTTAAGTTTGAAGAAGTCACTAAGGAGAAAATGCAATGGCATTAACATTTAATAAATTAAAGGGCGAAGCCCAAAAAGGAAAGATCGAGTCCTACACCTATGTAGAAGGCGATAACAAAGTAAGAATGGTCGGTGATGTATGCGCAAGATATGTTTACTGGCTAAAAGGTGAAAATGATAAAAATGTTCCTTTCGAGTGTCTGTCTTTTGATAGAGAGAAAGAAACATTCAATAACCTTGAAAAAGACTGGGTTAGAGAATACTATCCAGATCAAAAATGCACATGGTCGTATGCAATACAATGTATTCATGGCGGCAAAATTAAAGTATTAAATCTCAAGAAGAAATTACTTGAACAGATTTTACTTGCGGCGGAAGACTTAGGTGACCCAGCTGACCCTGAAACTGGGTGGGACGTTTACTTCAAGAGAGTAAAGACAGGCCCAATGGCTTATAATGTTGAGTATCAACTACAGCCGCTTAAGTGTAAACCTAGAGCATTGTCAGAAGAAGAGCAAGAATTAATTGCTGATCTTAAGTCAATGGACGACGTTTTACCTAGACCTACTCCTGATGCACAAAAAGAACTGCTTGATAGAATTAGAGCAGGTTCTTCAAACTCTGATGCAGACGAAAGCATTAATGAGGAGTTTGATATATAATGCTAGGGATTGGAGAAAAATTCCCAGAGTTTAGCCTTACAGGGGTTGAAGGCGATCAACTCGTACATGTAGATAGTTGGGCTTTACAAGATTGGTCAGTTATCTACTTTTATCCAAAAGATTTTACATTTATTTGTCCTACTGAAATAGT
>CEON01030261.1_pt1 | contig 10936 bp, 14 predicted proteins | sample 530291 | NCBI WGS metagenome assembly CEON01 (sample SAMEA2619888, study PRJEB7988) | marine metagenome | biome: marine biome (ENVO:00000447); feature: surface water layer (ENVO:00002042); material: "saline water (ENVO:00002010), including plankton (ENVO:xxxxxxxx)" | depth 5 m
AAGCACTACCAACAACATATGTTCTAGCTTGCTCTAGGTTACCAGTTGCGTCAGTTCCAATAGATTTATCTGATACTGCTTCATCACCATCTGCGTTTCCTGGACTGAAATTATCTGTCCACCAACCAGCGTAATCAACATAAGATGAATCTGTTGCTTTGACAACTTCGCAAGTTACAAGAGCAGGATATTTAGAATCGATAGCTGCACCACCTTGTGGCGAAGTATCAACTTCTTTTATTCTGCATAACATATAACTTTTACCCCATGTAGCACCAGAATTTTGGTCTGCTTGCATAGTAGGTATTTTTATTACTTGACCAGGAAGAAAAAATTGTGGTGTAGTACCACTAGCACCTACATCAATTTTCGAACTGGTATTTCCGTACACGTTTTGTACATTTCCCTGGTAATTGTAATCACTCGCCATATATAATTTTAGAGTATCACCAGCTACTACATTTGAACCTGTTCCACCATCATTATACGCTTCTATAATAGCATTGCCAAAATCGTCAGCACCATCGCTTCCGATATATCCCATTACATAAGCATATCTTTTATGGAAAGAACTTCTCTTTTCAGTAAATTTGAATTGAGGGTCATCAGTAGGTTTTTTTGCCACTTTACTTACAAAGCGGAAAAAAGGGTCTTGTGCAATTGATAATTCTGATACTCTGTCACCAAAATTGTACTTTCTTCTTACATCACCTGTAGCAAGATTAGTACTGGTTCCAGGACCACGACCATCAAAAGCAGAAACAGTTAAGTCTGTATTAGGCGTAATAACGCTTAAATAATCTTTAGCCATTAGACCGTCTCCTTCTAATTAACTCTCTATCAGCTGTGCCTAAGCACCTTCAAGTAGAGTGTATTAATTTGGAATAAGTCTATTACCGATGAATAGATTCTTATCCAAACATATCATCTAGGCCACCATCAAGTCCTTTTAAAGCATCAAAGATGTCATCATCTTTACTAGATACTTGACCTTGACTGTTGGCACCACTTTGGCTTACTGGAATATCACGAACATTCTTCATCTGATTAAGCATATCTTCTTTTGTTGCATTAGCAACATTTTGGTTAACCTTTCCTTTATTAACAATCATGTACATATCGTCAAATGTCATTCCTTCTGTTTGAAACTTGTGTTGAGCTTCTTGAACAAAATTCTTAAACTCTTGAGCAGTTAGTCCATTTCTTTGCATAAATTCAGCAGCATTACTTTGCAATCCAGCTTTATATTCAGCCTGTGCTTTTGCTCTTTCTTGAACAGCAACAGTTTCATTAACCCTTCTTGCAGCAACACCATCAACCATTTGATGAAATGCTTTAGCAGAATCAGAGTCAGGTTTATTTACAACATCATCCATATCAAATTCAAAGTCATCATCTAACTTTAATTGTTCTTTGATATTTTTTGGGACAGAGCCCCCATCTTGTAAGTAATCTCTAACGTGATTTACTAAGCCGCTATCTTTTTTCATCGCTTCTAACACAGGAACGTAAGGTTGCAACTCATTGAGTTGGGCTCGCATTCTTTGAGCTTCACGACTGGAATCACTATAGCGTTTCTTTAATGTCTCTAATTCAGACATCTCAGAACCTTGTGATACCTGTTGCCCAGCCTGTTCTACTTTATTAGGGCTCTGCTGAACAGAGGTTGCCTTATTTTGAACATTTTGTGCATTATCATCTTGAATACCGCTATTAACGTCGTTTTCAAGAGATGTGAAGAAATCATCACTATCGGAGCCGAATACAGTATCTTCTACTGAATTTGGGTTACCTTGAGTATTTTCTTCCATATTTATTTCTCCTTAATTTAAATATTTAATTTAATTCTAAAAATTTCTATTTTGCAAATCATTATTTTCTTTCTGCATTTTTTCTTTTTCTTGAACTGCAGGTTTGTTTTCAGTATCTAAAACTTTTCTCAAATGTTTCATTTGTGCTTTAGTTTCAAGTTCTTCTTTTACAATATTACTTCTTGAGTCATGTGTCTGTTTACTAATTTCAACAGATTGTTGCATAACTTTGTTTTTAATACCAGCTTGTACTAGCTGTCTTTGCAATGTTTCTACAGTTCCAGATAAATCTTTTATTTTTTCTTCTTGAGATTGTAATTGAGATTGTTGTTGTGCTACTACAGATTTACGTTGAGCAATACTTTCTTTATTTCTTACATCTGTTTCAGCAAGAACAGCTATGTCATCAACAACTCCTAATCTCATTAATTCTTTTAATTCTGATAAATAAGCCCATCTATTAACAGGCAATGTAGAACCTGATATTATTCTAATATCAAATTTAGCAGATTCATAGTCTCTCCATTTTCCTATAACTCTTCCCAAGTCATTATACATTGGAACATTTATTTCAATTTGTTTTTCTTCTTGTAATGCATTTGGCTGAACTATTCTAAATACTTTGTGTGCTGTATACACACCTTGTGAATATTGTTTTATTACTTCTCCTAATTGTTTTAATCCAGGTTCAATGCAATGTTTTAACCAATATTTAACTCTTCTAGTTCCATATTCATCCATAGCTAACATACCTTTATAAGGCATTTCTTTTGTAGCTCCTGTATCTCCTTGCATAGAAGAATATATACCAGCTAAGTATTCCATATCTTGTTTACCAGTTTGAGTTAAACTAAAAAATGCATTATTTAACTGAAATGGTTGTACTGGAGTAGGGGGTGTATATCCTTGTCTCATAGGTAATAAAGCTCCAGGTGCTGATGAATATTTTTCCCAATAGTCTGTATCAATACTGCCTTCTTCATACATCCATCTTAATGATGAACCAAGAGAAGCATTGTGTATCATAAGTTGATGTGCTTTATTCATTTCTCTTTGTTTTCCAATTAAGGGAGAAACTGCACTCATAGGAAAAGGTGTGCCTGTCCATTTATAATGAAATGGAACTATAGGATAATCTTGTATTGGCAGATATTTTTCATATAAAGTTTTATCTCCTACTACACAACATAACTTTACAACAGTTTTATGAAATTTTATATTATCTACAAGATTTTTTTCAAATGTTTTATCTTTTAATAATAAATTAAATTCTTTTTCTGAAACAACTTTATTATCCATTTTAGAATATTCTTCTTGCAATCTATGTTCTATTTCTACAGCATATGATTGTAATTGATTAGCCATCATATCTTCTTCTTTAGTCATTTCTAATTGCATTCTTTCTGGTAACATTTCTCCAGCTTCAACAGCCTGCTCCATTTGTAATGATTTTTCTTTTAAAGAAACTTCCATTTCAATTCTCATTTTTTCAACTTCTATTGCAGCCATATTTTTTATTTCTTGAATTTTGGCTTCATCTGGTGGAATTTTATAAAATACATTCATATAAGCTACTTTTTCTTTTTCATAAAGCTCATAAAATTCTACTAACTCATTTTCTTTCTGACTATATATAGAATTATTAGAATCCATATCTTTATAATGAAAATCAGCTTGTTCATTATCTATAGTTTTTTCTGAATAATTATCATAAGATTCTTGATTAGAAGATGCTGCCATTATTTTTCTCTTGCTGTCAGGGAACAATTGGACTAGGTGTCCTTTGGGAAGTATTTTGCGGATGAGTATGTAGGCAGCATCTCTAAATAAAATATCTCTTGATTTATTATCAACATAAATATCAAATGGGTCTGGTTGTTGTATAGATATTTCTCCCATACCTCTATCAGCATCAGGGTCTACAGTAACAAGCAAATAACCTAAAGATTTAGTAACAGCATCATTTATAGCATTTGAGAGTAGCGTATCTCCATTAGAATAACTCCATATATAATCTGCTATATCTGAAAATACAGCTGCTACATCAGCATCATCTCCAGTTACTCCAACAGCTTGCCATCTTGGTTTATTTGCTGTAGCATAAAAATTTAACATTTCTACAACAGGTGTTATTCTATTAATTGTAAATGTAGGCATTCCTTGTTCTTGCAAAGAAACTTTTTCTTCATGACTTAATTGATTATCATTTGCAAAATCAAATCCTTTTTGATTTATGTATTCCCATTGAACTCTATTATCAGTTTTAGAAAACTCATATATTTGTTTTACTTTTTCTGCAACTTTATCTTTTCTTTTAGCCAAGTTTAAACTCCTGCTTTGTATTTATTATTTGCTTTTTTAATATTATTAGATTTTTTTATTTTTTTAGAATATTTTCTTCTAACATTTCCTGTAGATAACGAACTATTATCTTTAACACTTAAATCTTTTGTTGTTATAACTGATTTACTCACTACTCTTCTAATTTTTTTAATTCAGGCATACCGCCATATGTATTTTGAAATGTTTCTTCAAACCCTTCTTGTTGAGCATCATCATTCATATATTGTTGTTTAAACTCTTCATCAGTTAAATATAAAGGAGGAAGTTTATTTGTTACAGGGTCTTGAGCAGTCATCTTAGAAGCTAATTTTTCAGCACCCATATCAATAACGTTTCCCATACTTTCTCCAAATTTACTAACCATTTCTATTGCAGGTTTTACAACTCTTCTATATCCTACACTTTCACCAAATATATCTCCAACTCTTTTCATTTGTTTTAAATTAGCCATAACAATATTATCTAATATTTCTAAAGATTCATCATAAAGAGATTCTCCTAAAGGTTTATCATTGTTAGCCATATCCTTTACTGCCTCAATAACAGCGTTACCACTATTTAATCCTGTAAAATTTAAATTACTTTTTGAAGCATCATGTAGTTTTTCTAAATAACTACTATCAATACTTGCAAATTCATGATTTAAATCCTTTAAAAGATTTACAGATGATTCAGCATCAAAGGTTGAATTAGAATTATATTTTTCAAAATTGTCAGCAATTTGTTGAGTTTTTAAAGCTTGGTCTGCTGTAAAAGCTTGAAAATCATTTATAGATTCTGAATATGGGTCTGTACTTGAAGGAAGCTCTATTGTTCTAGCAAAATCCAAACCTCTGCTACCATCAATACCTTTCATACCACTAACAGCTCCTCTTTCAGAAGCTAAATCTACCATTGCTTTTTGATATAAAGATTGATTAGGATTGCTATAATCTATATTAACTTCACCTGAATCATTTAGTTGTGCTTCACTATTTGGCCAGCCACTAGTAGTTTTAAAATTGTCAGTAATAAATGCTGCAATTTCACGATTAGATATTTGATTAATAGGTTTACCTAATATTTTTTCCATATCATTTGGTGTTAATTGTCTTTTATTTAATAAATAATCATTTAGTTCTTCAGGTTTTAATTCTGTCATATTTCTACTAGCAGGATTTACTGAAAAATAACTTCCATTTTTTTCCATTATTTGATTAGCCATAATTACTCCTTTAAGCTATAACCCAAGATTTAACTTGAGGTCTTTTTTTATAAAATCTTCCCTTCTTTTCTTCTTTGATTCCAATCGGTGGATTAGCATATTTACATGCATAAGCTAAAGCATCTATTGCATCATCATGTCCCATACGAGGGCCGAAGGTTATTATTTCGTGCTCTAAGTCATACTGTTCTTTTTTAAGATGTATCTGACCTATTGCAAATCTTTGTGCTAGTATCTCTTGTATTCTATCTCTTTTACTCATTCGAGTTCCAGGTTTTTCTTCTTTAAATCTAACACTAAAATCGTTTCTCCTTCTAGTTTCTGCTCTAAGAGCCTGAAATACAGGTTTAGACATTGTCGTATCTTCTACTACAAATAAGCTGGGATGGTATATTGAAGAATAATCAAACATGTAATCTACTATGCCTTTATTCCTCTCTCCTGGTATTCCTAAAACAGGTATACCTCTTTTTCTCAGATAGTCTAAAACATATATGTTATTATCTGCATCCACCCCAATTGCAAGTAATACACTATAGTCAGCATCTCTTCTTTGACTATCTGTCGCTGGGTCGACTCCAACAAAAACATTTATAGGCTTTAATTCTCCATCTATGTTTACAAAACATAAATCTGATTCTTCTTCATAACTGAATGAGCCTTCCCAGTATTTTATATGATTTCTTGTAAATATTGAATCATCAGCACTTTGAACTTCCATCATATATTCTTGGTAAAATTTATATGGCTGTCCAGAATCAGCATAAAACTTTTTCTTTCTTTCCATTTCTTTTTGACCAAACCAACTATTCCATAACATAGTTCCGTCTGATAATATTGCTTTTTTAAGGACTACATCCCAAGAAAATTCTTTGCTCTCTTTAACAGATTTTTCATAGTTGACGATGAGATTATTGATGAAACTATCATAATGCACAGGTGTACCGTTAATACGAAGCCTGCCAGTACCAGGCTCAAGAGCTGGGAAAACCACCGCAGTAATAAGGTTACTGTTCTTAGCTCTCGCTTCAGGGGTAATTGTGTTGTTTTCATCTTCAAAATCATCCAGTATTATTAAATCATATCTTTTATGTAGTTTAGCACCGCCTCTTATTCCTGAAATATTAGACTTGGAAATCAGCTTACAATTGTTTTTAGTTTCAACATCTGTTTCTGTCCATTTTGTGCCTTTAAGACTACCGAAATAATACAAAATTCTTTCATTAAACTCCAAATGATATTTTATATAATCCATATTTCCTGTCGCAAGTTTAGCAGTTGCAGACACCCAGCCATAGAATAAAGGTTCTTTTGCAAAGCAAAAAGATTGCAATATATCACATTTAGTTAACACAGTCTTGCCATGACCCCTAGGCAATATAATAGCTGTTTGTCTTTTTTCTTTATCTGTAATAGTATCGGCAATCTCATAATGAAATGGAGGAGTTTCAGAACGCATAAAATCGTCTTGAAGAAATAGTTTACCAAATGCAATTAAATCTTTACTTGCTAATAATAAAGCTTCCTCCTCCTTAGATACATTATGAAAATTGACGTTAGCCACTAGTATTTCTTTTTAGTGCTTTTATTTTTTTTAGTCATTTTCTTACCAGTTCTTTTAGCATACTTCTTAGCAGCAGCTTTACCTTTTTTTGTGTAAGAAAACTTTTTACCTCCAACTTTTGGCATAATCACCTCCTACTTTTTTTTCTTTTTACTTTTTTTCCAGCCTTGCTTCATATTAGCATAAGCTTTTTTAGATATAGTTGTATTCTTTTTAGAACGACTAATACCTTTTTTCTTTCTTCTATTTATATTTTTTACTAAAGACATTATATCTCCTTATAACTATTTCACCATCAAATCTATCTATTATTAATTGCATATAATCATCTCTCCAAAATTTACAACCTTTATTAATTATATTGTCAGGAACTTTTTTAGGAGCATCCCACCAATTGCATAAATTATTTTTATAAAGAGCACAGTCTAAGCAATTATTTTGACTCAATTTCTTTAGGCCTTTCAGCATCTTCAATCATTTTATCTGTTAGTCCTTGAAATGCAATACCTGTTACTTGTTGTACTTTAGCAGATGTTTTATCTTCAAGGTCCATAATATCAGATAATTTAAATAAAGCTTTTAATCTAGTATCATCTTTCTCACTAGTTTGAGCTACTATTTTAATATTTTCTAATACAAACTTTTCGTCAATATCAAGTTCTTGTAATATAGGTTTTAGTTCTTCTTTCACAGCAGTTTTTACCCTCTCTGTTTTAATTAAATTTACAGCTTTCATTCTAGCATATCTTTTATTATTTGTAGGAAAGGCTTTAACATAAGCATCTTCTGGAGATAAGCCTTGAGAGATATATTGAACAAACAATTCTTCATTAGCAGTCATATCTCTTCTATTTTCTACAGCTTGTTCAGGAGTAGCATTCCCACTAAAAGAATAGATATTAATTCTTTTACTCGTATCCATTTTAATATTATCAGATACAGGAAATGTACCTGTGCATGTTCCTACATATAATTGCTCACCATTCTTTCTAAGCATACTACCTTTTCTAAGTATTTGAATAATGCATTCATCATCAGCTAATACCCAATCTCCTACATTAGCTTTACGCCAATTATCTAAAACTTTAATGTCAGGATGTACTTCTTCTATAGTATCATAGACTATATGTTTTATATTTTTTACTTTATATTTTCTCATGATTCAGCAACTTCGTATAAACAATCAAATAGCTTTAAAGTTTCTTCATCCCAATATTCTTCTATATAATCAAAGTTAGTATCTATAGGTCCAGCGTTTGAATCTTTTACTATAGACTCTGATATATACTCAATAACACCATTATCTTCATTATAGGCAATTTCAAGTTTATATATATAAAGTTTATCGTCAGAAGCTTTTTTTTCTTTATCTGATTTCTTTTTATTAGCCATGATTAAATATAATTAATTGTGAACAAATTCCCAAATAAATTTGTGAACTACCTAAATAAAAGCTACATGCAAGTCAGTGAGTACGCAATGTTGACTGTCAACGTGCATAATAACTTCCATTTAGATAGACTCCTCCCCCTGTGTCTAAAAACTTTAATTTTAAATTTCACTAAGGCCAGTACTCTAGGACCCATACCTAAGCTTATATTAAAACACTTTGTGGAACTATTGGGGACAAACTCTTAATCCTATTTGGAGAGCAACCCAACTTCTGAACCTTAAAGCAGAACGATTTGCACGTGTACTTAAAGGCTGATATATTATAAAATTTCTAACATGTTCCGTAAATAAGTTACTGTAGCTTAATTCCAAATGCAAGAAAAAAAGGTTAACTTTCAAAAATTGTAGGATTTTAGTGTATACCCTATAATTGTAAGGGGGACGATATGAAAATCTTTTTCTATATGCAGAATTAGGTTATTTTTCAATTCAAATAGGACGAAAAAAAATGGAAACAAACATTCAAATATTCAAATGCTACTTCAAACTTATCACGTGGAACAATGGCACCGAATCTTGCTACGCTTATACTACAACGCCTAGCTACTCTTGCACATTCAAGCTGAACGGAGAAACACATACTTCGAACATCAGCGTCAGAATGCCCAATGCTGAAAAGAACAAGAACGCTCCTCAGATTACCAAATGGCTGAGCGATGAGCAAGGCAAAGCTTATCCCAAAGACATAGCTGATTTACATAGACAGGAATATGGCGACATAGCTTATTTCAAATATGATGTTGAGCAAATGTCCTTTGAGCTTATCAATCAGCAAGAATTTGATACTCTTACAGCTGAGCAACAAGCAACTCTTGGCTCTAGCACACACGCTTTCGTCTAGTTATCGGCAACGTTCAAGGCATAGTTATCTTCACAGGTAGCTATGCTTTGCTACGTTCCATTACTATAAAACAGACACACATTATATAAATAAACAGCACCTAAACAATTAAAGGAGATTTCTATGTTCATTAAAGAATTTAAATCATTGTATAAGCTCTATACTGATATCATTTTACACGTAATATTTATAGCCTGTGTAATATGTATAGTAATACTTTCTTGCAAGGTAATTAACTATATTTATTTCATAGCTCTATAACAATTAGAATTGGGTGGCAAGAGTTGTTGATAGCACTATAAGGCAACTTAAAGGCATATCGCAAGGGAGCATAATTCTTCCTGCCACTCGACGTGCTACAAATTTAGAATTAAACTTGGCTATATACACAACATAACAAAAACCCATTGGTTGGGGCCTAGCGTAAAACCTAGTGATGATGTAAAAGGAATAAGTAATGGCGATTATTTATTCTCCTATCCAAACCTACAGGCATCTTGAAAGGTATTTTGTGTGTTAGTCACGAGAGTAAGATAACGAGGAACTAGGAGAGGAGGTGTCTCAATGGAGACGTGTAGTTATCTTATTCGCTTTCATTTGGGAGTCGAGAGAAGATACCGTAAGGTCTTACGAGGGTCTAGCTTAGCTATTAGCTAATAGACATATCACGCTGCCTTAGCATTTATGTCTCCTTTTACCCTGTTTGAGACTCCCATTAATTTAAAATAACACAAGGAGTAATAAATAATGAAGGAATATCACATTAATACTCAAAAAAGATTTATTGGGTATTTAATACATAAATATGTTTGGAAATATGAATTAGAAAGCATTCACGATGCATTTGATATGTATGATGATGAATGTATAATGAACGAAAATAAACTATATATAAGGAGATAAGAGGTAAAGTATGAAAAACGATAAAACTGTATCATCTAACCCTGATTGTACTTATTGTGGTGGTGATGATATAATAATAGATACAGATTCATTTGAACTAAAAATAGAACCTTGTCCTCTATGTTTGCCTGAATATAAGGTGACATAGATAGTTAACAATGTCTTAAATGTATTGGTTCAGAATAATACTGCCTATTGGGTGGGTAGTTAGTCTTTTAGAATCCGAGGCTAGCTACCTTCCTAAACATTTATATACTAAATAAAAGGAGCGTTCCATATGCAAGAAGAAATAGATGCGTATTTACAATCACTACTAGATATTACTGATAACAATTATGCTCAAGCTGCATACATAGTATGTCAAGAGATAGAGGTTAAAAGTAATAGACCCACAACACAATACAACAATTGATTGCAAAACGCATGGCAAAAGGGGAGGGAGTAGAATCATCTTCCTCCTTCCCTTTATAAAAATTTAATAAAATAACAAGGAGATAAAAATGTCTGATAAAACGTCTAAAAAAAGAGAAATATGTTCATACCCAAAACATACTATGCCAACAAAACAATCATTTCAAGAAGATTTATGTAATTGGTGGATAGGTTATGCTTGCAGAGAAGAAGAATATGAAACAATAAACGATGTGATATGTGCTTTAACGAGATTAATGGATTATGTAATGGATGACCCTGAAGATGGTTATGGATTTAGTAAAGCATTAACTCCAGAAAGCAGATATGAAATAATTTATGCAGTACTTAGAAAGACAGTAAATAGTTTAATTGAATATGAAAGAATAAATATAAGAAAGGAGATA
>CEON01069844.1_pt1 | contig 10931 bp, 19 predicted proteins | sample 530291 | NCBI WGS metagenome assembly CEON01 (sample SAMEA2619888, study PRJEB7988) | marine metagenome | biome: marine biome (ENVO:00000447); feature: surface water layer (ENVO:00002042); material: "saline water (ENVO:00002010), including plankton (ENVO:xxxxxxxx)" | depth 5 m
TTTCTTTATCTAGTTGAACAAAAAAGACTTTATCCACAGGTTACGCGTACTATATAATTAATATGTACTAACAAAAACCATGGAGGTTATTATGGAAATTAGGTACTTTACAAAGCAATCTTTGATAGAAGCAAACAAAGAAGCGGTTAGAAACAACTACGAAAAATCTTTGTCAACAAAAGCTTTAGAAGAACTTAACGAAGAATCTAAGTTCCCTATAGTTTTCCATATTGTTGGTAGTGATAAAAGGCTAGTAGCAACTGAATTACTACTTGGTCCTGAAACAACCGTTTGGTTGGATATATCTAAACACAGGTATATCGATTTACCTTATTTAGAGGTCGATGCACCAGATTTAGATGGTGGAACCAGACATTAATTAACTTAACTCATAGAAAGGAGGAAATATGTCACACGAAATTGAAACAATGGCGTATGCAGGAAAGGTTCCTTGGCATGGATTAGGGGAAAAAGTTGAAGACAACATGACCCCTGAAGAAATGCTAGTGGCAGCTGGATTAGATTGGTCAGTAAGTAAGCGTCAAGCTTATACTGTTGACAAACCTAACTGCTGGAACATTATCGATCCTACTGGTGAGGCACAATTTATTAAATGCGAAGATCATTACTATGTTGTTCGTGATACAGATAACAAAGTGCTTTCACATTGTAAGGATAGCTATGTACCTTTTCAAAACAAAGAAGTTATGAGCTTCTTTAAAAAGTTTACCAAAGCAGGACAAATGACAATGGAAACTGCGGGAAGCTTAAAAAACGGAAAAGAAATATGGGGTTTAGCAAAAATCTCTTCTGACTTTAAACTAGCAGGAGGCGACCATGTTGAGAGTTATTTACTACTTAACAACAGCCATTCTGTAGGAAAAGCGATGACAATTATGCTAACACCTATAAGAGTTGTTTGTAATAACACTCTTCAAATAGCTTTAAAAGATGGAAGTATGTCTTATAGGATACCACATGTAAGAATGTTTGATGAGGAAATAATTCAATCTGCAGAGCAAGCTCTGGGGCTGAGTACTGAACAAATGAAAACATTCAAAGAGCAATCTGAGTTTCTTGCTAGTAAAAAAGCAAAAGACAAAGAAATAGATACTTTTGTTGCGGAGTTATTCCAACCAAGTTTAGTTGGTGCGGACAATATTAGAGAAGCACTTACTAACACTGCTGACACTGTCAGACGTGCAATAGAAACAAGTCCAGGAGCTGAGCTTTCATCTTCAAAGGGTACTTGGTGGGGAGCACTCAATGGTGTGACTTATGTAATGGATCACACTAAACGTGCAAAAGAGAAAGAAGAAGGAAATGCTTTGCATTCCGCGTTCTTTGGCTCTGGTGCTAACCTTAAAAGGAAAGCTTTAACAAGAGCTATTGAGTATGCGAAAGCAGCATAGATAAATACGGGATAGGTAGGTTTAGTGAGGTACCATCGTAACATCTACCTATCCTTTACAAAAGGAGAACAATATGGAAAACATAAAACAAAAGAGACCTAGATTTAATAGAAATCTTAGCATAATTAAATTAATGGATACTCCACCAATTAAGTCAGGAACAAATCGTCACAGAAACATGTTAGCGATTATGGAAAGTGCTACTGTTGGTGAGGCTATGGAAAAGTTAAGGGCAATGAGTCCTGCTCCTGGAGGAGGAGTAGATATAAAAATTGCTCTTAAATATAAAGCAATCAAACTGGAGACATAGAATGGATGCACCAACAATAAATATAAACCAAGAGCAAGCTGAGGCTGTAGCAAAAAGAGTAAACATTATGGGAAACGACCATACCATTAAATATCTAAGGATACTTCATGACCATTATCTTAGGATTGTAGATGATGTGCAGATTTGTACTTTTAATGATTGTTTATGGTTGATGTGCATTAAAAAAGAGATTACAGCTATAAAGAAAAAGTACGGGACTGGTTGCCCAGAAAAAATAGCTGAAATGCAAAGAAAGGAGAAAAAAGATGCTGGGAAGTAAAATGTATGACTTTTATAACTGGATAAACAAAAGACATGCTATTTATCTTAAACGATTAGAAAACCCTTTTGATCCACCTTGGACAAATGATCTCATTCTTCAATCTTATAAATTTACTAATGTGTTCAGAGAACTCGATAGAACAACAAGGTGGATGAGAAAAAATTGGACAAAGCCAAACAAAGACAAATCTTATGCAGAGATAATATTTAATTGTTGTTTGTTTAGAATGATAGGCACAAGCGAGTTTGCTGATGATCACGGTTGGGTTTCAAATTATGAATGGGATCCAGATTATACTATAAATGTTATAGAAGATAGACTCACAGAAAACAGAAGATGTTTTACAGGTGCATATATAATAACTAATCAAGGATTAAAAGCTAAGAAATCTCAAGTAGTGGTAAATCATTTTTTAAAACCAATTTGGGAAGATCGTAACAAACTCGCAGAATGTGCCGAAACTAATTCTCTAGAAGAGTTACATAAAAGATTTGCAGAGTACAAAGGTTGGGGCGGAGGTGGTTTTATGGCTTACGAAGTTGTAACTGATTTAAACTATACTCCCGTTTTAGAAAAAGCAACAGACAGATACACTTGGGCAAACGCTGGTCCTGGAGCAATTCGTGGCTTGAACAGGTTAAGTGACAGACCATTAAATAAGAAGATCACACAAAAAATAGCGAATGAAGAAATGCACTATCTTATGATGCAAAAGCATCTTTACTGTATGGAACATGTTCCGTTATCAGAAATAGATATGAGAGCAATAGAACACAGTTTGTGTGAATGGGATAAATACGAAAGAGTTAGGTTACATCAAGGTAAACCTAGAAGTAAGTTTAATGCGATTGATGCTAAACCATTACTCTAGAAATAACATGAGTAATAAGGAATAGTAATTGACTTAAACTTTTCGTATAATATATAATTAAACTAAAAACAAAGGAGCGTAGAATGAAGTTCCTCATGACTTTATTTCAGATACAAGACTACGGTGGCATTATAAACCATGCTGAAAATCTCGCACTAGGTATGAAAGAACTAGGGCATGAAATTGATTTTTGCATACTTGCCCCTAAAAAAGAAGTAGTAAGAAGACACACCGTACCCAAAGACATACATCAATATCGTAAGTTAGGTACGGGATATCGTTTTCACCAAGCAAGAGGTTGGTATGGATTACCTAAAATTCCATATCTAAGTAGTTATCATAGAAGTTTATTTAAGGAAAAATGCGGTAAGTACGATGCAGTCCTATGGCATATACCTGTACCGACAATGAGTAAAGAAAACAAAAACATAGATCAGTGGTTAGACTTATATGATCATGGTACAAAAAACATTGCAATTATACACGATGGTAATATGCCTGAGCTTTATCCTCACATGTTAAAAGTTGCAGAACACTTTGACTCGTGTGTTTGTGTTCATGAGTCCGCTTTTAATTCTTCAGAGGTTTTACCAATACCAAGAAAATTAATTGTAAATCCATTTGATCTTAGTAATAGTGCGGAAGAGGACTACAGCACTCGTAATGGATTTGCAGCGATACAAGTATTTAAAGGTTGGAAAAGAGTAGATAGTTTGATAAAAGCTATTCCACACATGCTTCGTGGCCAACGTAAAATTGTAGGTGGTGAAGGAATAGAATACAGATACATGACCAGTAAAGATAAATGCAAAGATAAATACTTTTACGAAGATGGTTCAAGGATATGGGATGTTGCCTTAGAACACGGAATGAAACATATTGGCACAGTTCCCAATGAGGAAGTTTTAGAAATTTTAAAAAAGGTGAGACTACAAATAGATCCTAGTTATAGTAAAAAGTACAGCGAGTTTGGAGCACATTTTAACAGAACAACTGTAGAGGCCATGATTTGTGGAGCAGTTCCAGTTGCTACAGACTGGGGTATGAAGAATAGTAAGATTTTTAAACCAAATGAAAATTACATAGAGATCCCAGCAGGATGTGAAAGTACAGTGTTTGCAGAAATTATTGATAATGGTTTAAGAGATTCAGTTTTATGGCACAAGATTAGGGATAACAATCGTTCTTTAATTCAGATGTTTGACCAAAAAACAGTTGCTAGTGAGTATGTTTCACTGGTTGAGGGAAAAAGTAGTACAACAATAGGAAAACCAAGCGAAAAAACCATTGCAAAATGCAATAAAAATTTAGATTTCTTCTCTGTGGGGCATATCGATGCCATTAGATAAGTCGCAATTTTGTAGGGTGTTATGGTATAGCAAGGTATTAAAACGAGGCAAAATGGGGGAAATATGAAGGCGAATATTATCAGGAATGTAAGCGAAGCTCTCTATCAGGGTGTAAATGGACTATATAGACACGGTAGAGAGGTAAAAACTAGAAATGGCATGGCTTTAGAATTTAAAAGCCCAGTTGTGACAGAATACAGTCACCCATCAGAAAAGGTTTTGTTTTACCCAGAAAGAGATGCTAATCCATTTTTTCATTTAATGGAGTCCCTTTGGATGTTAGCAGGAAGAAACGATGTTGAATGGATTAGTAAGTTCAATGGTCGCATAAATAATTATAGTGACGATGGTGAAACTTTCCATGGGGCTTACGGTTACAGATGGAGGAAATGGTTTGCAAAAGACCAATTACAAAAATGTTTTATAAGATTAGCTACTTACGAAAACGATAGGAGAGCCGTGCTGACCATGTGGGATCCTACGGCAGACTTAGTTACTAGTAACGATGGTAAAGACTACCCTTGCAATACTCAGATCTTTTTCTGGCGTAGGGATGAAATGTTACACATGTCCATTATAAACCGTAGTAATGACATGATATGGGGAGCTTATGGAGCAAATGCGGTTCACATGGCAGTTTTACAAGAGTACATGGCTGGTATGTTGAGAATAAGAGTAGGTAAGATGTATCAGTTTTCTAATAATCTACATGCTTATGTAGACGTGTTAGAAAAAATAAAAGACATAAAGAATGATTATGAAAATTATCTTACTATAGGAGACGATAACGGTCAGTATGATCCTGCTCCCATGCTGACCCACCCACATTCTTTTGACAAAGAGTTAGAAGAATGGTTTGAAGCAAATGAAGATCGTACTGATTATGAAAATGTTTTCTTAGGTGTGACAGCTACCCCTATGAGATATGCTTGGAAGCTGTACAAATCAAAGAAATTAGTAAAAGCAATAGAGGTTGCAAAAACTATCAATGATAGAGCATGGCGAAAGGCATGTGTTGAATGGTTACAAAGGAGGCAAAAGTGACTACAGAAAAGTTTATAGAAAACTTACAGGATCTTGTTAAAGATGATATCGAAGGTTTGGTAGAGGCAAAACGCTCTTACGGAAACAGTTGGAAAAAGCGTGGCGGAGTTGGTGCTTTTATGATGCTTGCTCGTAAGTGGGATAGAATAGAAAACCAAGTTAAAGAAACTAATTATGATATTTTATCAGCATGTAGGTCAAACATGAGCGATGATGGTATACTAGATGACATAAGGGATTTACGAAGATACTTATTACTTGTAGAAGAAGAGGTTAGTTTCATTGTTATAGAGGAAGCAAGAAGAGGTAAAAAATAATTGAATAAAGGATTAGATGAAAAAGCAAAGGCTGTTTGTGAGTGTGGGAAAATTGAAAAGATAGTAACTTTTCGTAATCTTAAAAATAAATGGCCGATTTGTGAGTGTAAACAACCTATGAGAGTACATAAAAATGCAGATACCCCTGTTTCAACCTCCAACTGAGTGGGTTATGCCTGACGGCTACCCTGATTTATCAGCAGAACAAGAAATATGTATCGACCTAGAAACTAAAGACCCAAACTTAATGACAATGGGTAGTGGTTGGGCTAGAAGAGATGGACACATCATAGGCATCGCTGTTGCCTGTACAAAAGGAGAGTGGTACTTTCCTATTCGTCATGAAATTGGTCCCAATCTAGACGAGAAAATAACTCTCAACTGGGTGCGAGATTTATGTAGTATAAAGAGAAAGTATATTTTTCATAACGCTACTTACGATGTCGGTTGGTTACTTGCTGAGGGCATTACTATTTCTGGCAAAATCATAGACACAATGGTCGTAGCCCCATTGTTAGACGAGAATCGTTTTAGTTATGCTCTTAATTCATTGTGTAAAGATTACTTACAAGACCGTAAGAGCGAAAAAGAGTTGTACGAGGCAGCCTCAGCTTTTGGAGTAAACGCTAAAAGTGAGATGTACAAACTCCCAGCATCACATGTGGGTTCTTATGCAGAACACGATGCTCGATTAACTCTTAAACTCTGGCAACATTTCAAACCCCTACTGGTTAAAGAGGACATACAAGATATTTTTAATTTAGAATTAGATGTTCTCAAAACAATCATACCTATGAGACACAAGGGCGTAAGAGTAGATCTAGACAAAGCAGAAAAAATAAAAGAAGACCTTTTAAAGAGAGAAGAAAAACTATTGTCTGCTATAAAGAACAAGACAGGTATTGCTGTAGAGATCTGGGCAGCAGAGAGCGTGGCGAAAGTTTTTGATAAATTAGGTCTGTACTACAGTAAAACAGAAAAAACTCAAGCTCCAAGTTTTACTAAAGGATTTTTGGTCAACCACCCTCACGAAGTACCCCAAATGATTGTTCAGGCAAGAGAATACCAAAAGGCTCGGTCAACTTTTATTGACACTATTTTAAAACATCAGATAAATGGTCGTATCCATGCTGAGCTCCATCCTCTTCGTAGTGATGACGGTGGCACGGTGACAGGAAGATTTAGTTATAGCAACCCAAATCTACAACAGATTCCAGCTCGTCATGGAGAAATTGGTCCAATGATTCGTAGTTTGTTTTTACCAGAGGAAGACACAGTGTGGGGAGCCTTTGATTATAATAGCCAAGAGCCACGAATAGTTGTTCATTATGCTACCTTGATGAATTTTTATGGAGCAGAAGAATTTGCACAACAGTATAATGAAGACCCATACACAGACTTTCATCAAATGGCGGCAGATATCGTGAATGTACCAAGAAAACAAGCTAAGGACATAAACTTAGGATTGTTCTATGGTATGGGAACTAAGAAGCTCGCTGCAAGTCTAGGTTTAGACTTTGAAGATGCACAAGATTTGTTTGCTATCTACCATGAAAAAGTGCCTTTCGTACGACAACTACATGAGTACTGCTCTAATCGTGCAACAAATAAGGGAGTAATCCGTACTCTGTTGGGAAGAAGATGTAGGTTTGATAAGTGGGAGCCGAACAAGTATGGAGTTTGGAAACCCATGACTTATCAGGAGGCATACAATGAACATGGTCCTGCAATCAAAAGAGCATTTACATACAAAGCTCTAAATAAATTAATCCAAGGATCTGCAGCAGACCAAACGAAAGCGGCGATGGTCGCTCTTGCAAACGAGGGAATATTACCCATGATACAAGTACATGATGAGTTAGACATATCCGTTGAAAGTGAAGCTCAAGCTAAACACATAAAAGAAATCATGGAGACCTGTGTTGAATTAAAAGTCCCAAGTGTTGTAGATGCAGAGGTCGGTACAAATTGGGGAGAGGCAAAACAACCTTTTGAGGAGTATAAAAAATGGAAGACAAAAACTTAAAACTATTAGAAAAAAGATTACGAGGAGGTCAGGTTTTAAGATATCACACTCGCCCCGAAATAATGAATGGACAGAATGTCGCAGCTCACACTTGGAAAACAGTAGTGATTTTACACACTCTTTGGCCTGATGTGAGCAAAAATACTCTTTTACACATGCTTTACCATGATGTTGCCGAGTTTGAAACAGGAGACATGCCAGCGACAACTAAATGGAAATATGACGAGCTTGCCCAAATCATGAACAGAGTAGAATCAGATTACGAAGACCAACTAGGTATTGGTGAAAACACGATAAAAGTATCCCCAAGAGAAAAGTCTCTTTGTGATATGGCAGATAAACTAGAGTTAGTGTTTCATTGTCACAGACTATTGAAAGAGGGAAACACTCATGCAGAGGATGTTTTTATAAAAGGATATAACTATCTAAGATCTAAATATAAAGATAACAAAGATTTTAAAATTGTTGTCCCCATTCTTGAGGAGTTAGCTAAAACAAACCCCAGAAAAGATAGTATACAAGACATGCTAGAAAAACTCTACTCTATGTGAAAACACAAGAAATAAAAAGAAAAGCTCACTAAATTTTTGTATGTTATATTATTTGTATGTTTTATGAATTTATAATCTGGCTTTTTGGTTTCTGTACTTGTGCAGTAATCTTTAGCTTGATTATAATGTGGGATAAATAAGTACACAGGATATAAGTAATGAATGTAAAAGAAATGATTGAAGCACTTGAAAAAATAGAAGATAAAACGCTTGAAGTAAGGTGTTGTGAGCCAACAGATGAGGAATTCCGTAATCTCTGGGTTTATGATATTGAATTTAGCAGTACTGGTTTAAGTGGATACGAAGAACAGGGAGAAGTTCGTATATTAACAAGCGAATAAATTAACAGGAGGAGCATATGGATGACCTAAGTATTCTATACATACTCAAATGTGTCAGGGAAAAATACGATTCTCTGCCACCAAAACACTTTGACGCGTATCTACACGGAGAAATAAATACCTATGAAAATAAACTCGACAATTTTATAGAAAGCACAACACCTGAAAAACTTAAATGAATATATTTATATTAGACTGGGATCACCAAACCAATGCTCAGTGGCATTGTGATAAGCATGTAGTTAAGATGCCACTAGAGACTACCCAAATGTTGAGCACCGTTTATCATAGGTATACTAATGATGGTCCTTACAAACCTGTTCACCAAAAACATCCATGCACACTCTGGGCAGGACAAACCATTGATAACTATAAATGGTTGCATGATTTAGGTGTAAGTCTTTGTAAAGAATACACTTATCGTTATGACAAGATTCACGCTTGTGAAAAAGTTCTTGCATTGATCGCTGAGCCTCCTGTACAGTTAAAAGAGGAAGGTTTTACTACGCCCTATCAGGCAATGCCTGAAGAGTACAAAGACAGAAACACTCTTGTGGCTTATCATAACTATTACATAAATGAAAAAGCGAGGTTTTGTAAATGGAAAAGAAGACCAATCCCAAAGTTCATGCAGACAGTCATGGCACAAATGTTATCCCATTCAAGGCAAGACCAACCCCTATCGTAGAGGAAGAAACAGTCAGTATTGTGGTCTGTGGTCTTTGTCACGGAAACACTTTCCATTTGATAGGTGAAGGAGAAGAAGACGAAGGGAAAATCGCATGTGCGACTTGTGGCTATAAAATAGGTAGCGAGTGGAAAATAAAATAAGAGGTAAAAAGACTTAACAGACAAAACAGTCTGTGTATATACTATATATACATTAACAGAACACTTATAGAAGGAGGTGTTTATGACAACAGAAACAGTAGAAATCACAAAGGGACAATTTCATCACTTTGTGAGAATACAAAACTCTGGTGAGTACAATATGGTTGACAATACGGTAGCTCAAATTATAGGTATCGATCGTGATCAGCACATGAGTATTCTAAAAAACTATAAAGAACTTGAACAAAAATATGGTTCAGGGGAATAGTTATGGGTGACAGATGTAGTATACAGTTTGTCCAAAAGACCAAAGGTCTTAACGATGAACCTGTGACTTATAAGTCTGTTGTATTGTTTAATCACTGGGGAGGTAAATCCTTCCCAGTGTTCGCTGAGCAATGGTTAGACAAACACAACAAAAGACTTGCAAGTTCTCGCAGAAAAAACTCTTCCGACCCCATTACTCGCATGGACCCAAATCAGTTAATGATGCAGTTCATACGAGATATTTCAAGGATGGAAGATTTTGACTCTAGTCATGATTGTGAGTCGCACATGTTTTATATGAGCGAACCACACGCTAGACCAACCAATCCTAGATATTTTACATGTAGTTTATATCTAGGAGCGGACGAAAATAGTGGAGATAACTCAGACAATGGGCATTTTATTATAGATGTACCCGAGCCTATGTATCTCCCTAAGGAGAAAATCTAATGAAACAAAACCAAAAGTGGAGTTACATTGATAATGATGGCAACATAAAAAGGAAGGAACCTTGTTGCCTCTGTAGTTCTCCAATAGAACCTCAAAGGGATGCAGAGGGTAAAATATTCTGGGAGCATGGTCACAATGCACAACCTGTTATGGACGGCAGTTGTTGTGACAAGTGTAATCAGGAAAAAGTAATTCCTGCTCGACTACAAGGTATTATGAGTACCTAGTAGTCTGTAGGAACTAAATGGGATAGATAGGTACGCATGAAGTAATTAATCATGGACATTCCTATCTATCCTTAATAAATTAGCAGGAGATATAAGATGAGTAGACATTTTAAAGTAGAAGTGAAAGGTACATTCTTTGCCTATGAGCAAGATAGTGTTGAGGGGGCAAAAGAAAACATCATGAGCAATGTTCATGTAAGAGATTTACACGATATGATTTTAGAGTCTTTTGCTATAGAAATAGATGAACATGGAAATGAGATTAGAGAGGAAAGCAAATGACAACAAGATATGTAGTGATAGGCATATTACCAATAGAGCATAAGACAGTAATACATGCCGACTCAAAAGAAGAGGCACTTAAAAAAGCAGAAGAAGACGAGAATACTTACGCTTGGAGACCGATTGGTACAGGCGATTGGAAGTATAAAATATTAGAGGAGAAAAACAAATGAAGGAGTACAGAATAACATTTAGAAATGAAATCTATTCGTATGTGGATATAGAAGCTGAGAATGAAGATGACGCTCAAGAAATAGCTGAAATGATATCTAACAACACATACAAGGGTGACATAAAAGTTGCTCACGACCAAACAGTAGACAGTAACTTAGAGGAACAAGACGCTGAGGGTTGGGAAGTTCATGAAATA
>CEON01119743.1_pt1 | contig 10915 bp, 15 predicted proteins | sample 530291 | NCBI WGS metagenome assembly CEON01 (sample SAMEA2619888, study PRJEB7988) | marine metagenome | biome: marine biome (ENVO:00000447); feature: surface water layer (ENVO:00002042); material: "saline water (ENVO:00002010), including plankton (ENVO:xxxxxxxx)" | depth 5 m
ACGTATTGTTGAGTGGTGTCCTCATTAAAACCTCCAAACTCAAACACCAACTTTGGATAGCTCACCGAATCATCTATGGTCAACCTAGTCTTTACTATCTCTGGTGATATAGATTTACTTTGCAGTACCTTCTGGTAGGCGTTTAAATTTTTTAGTGAAGTGGGGGTTACTTGCAGAAGATACACTGTACCTTTAGGGTCATCAGCTAATACAACTGCAAGTCTTTTTTGGTCAGCACATGCCTTGACACGTTGACCTGTTGGAGTAGTTCTACTACCCCAAGCATTCTTTGGGCATAAAGCACATATATCTGATTGAGGGTCAGGACTTTCTTTGCTTGGTTCCTTACCATCGAAAGAGAAACAATCTGGTTTAGATGTCTCATCAGTGTAAGAACTCTTGTAAAAGCTCTTCGACAGTGCGGGGTTAGCTCCGACAACAACCACCGACAAACGTGTTGTCAGAAGCGAGTCGATGTCTCCCGCAGCGGATACGAGCGAGAACAACTTATCTTTGCTTGATATACGTGGTATCATTACTCTACCTTTGTGGCAGGCTTACGAACATTGATGTCAATACGAGTGCCATAGTTTACACCACTGGGTACTTTGTTATGCTCATCAATATAACCACGTACAGCAGTCTTACTCACACGTTTCTCTAACATATCCCATGCTCCGTTATCTTTGATGAAACCTAGTATGGCATCCCAGTCTGCTACTTGTGCAAAGTCTGTTGTAGTAACAAACGCTGTGCCACTACCAGTCTTGAATGATGTAACACCTTGTTCATCAGCTTCTTTCTTTATGTAGGCTTCTAGCTTAGCCATCTTCTCTTTGATAGATTTAACCTTATCTTTTACCTCACCCTCTATTGCATCTTTCTTATTACGTAGAGTGATGTACGCTTTAACAACATCTTCCATTTTCATATTAGTCTCCCATCTCTTGTATTAAATCTAACAATACACCTTGTAATGCTTGCTTGTTCTTCAAGCGTTCATACATTCTGTACTCAAGCTGAGTAGCTTCTATATGTATAACGTTAGACGTATGGCGTTTGCCTATACGCTCCACTCTACCGTTAGCTTGTGTGTATTGTTCGTTGCTGTTAATCGGTCCGTACCATATAACAGTACTAGCCGAAGTTAATGTAAGACCATGAGCCATAGTAGCAGGGTGTGCTATCAATACTCTAGGGTCTTCTGTCTCTTGAAAGTTGTAGAATATATCGTTTCTTTGTTTCATAGAGACATCTCCGTTTACTACACCAGTGGTGTAATATTTAGAAAGTTCTTTGTTCAACATGTGTAGTGTACCAGTCAAAGGTACAAATACTATTACCTTACTACCTGCCTCATCTATAATGTCCTTTACTACATTAATTCTTGGTGATGCATTCAGTTCTATATTACGACCATCATCTCCATACGCTACACCACAGCTTATCTGTACAAGTTTCTGTATCTTTACTGCCTCGTTTACTGCTGTGATCTTACCTTCTGCTTTCACTTCTGTAACAAAGCTACGTAGCATACGCTTGTAATGTTGTTCTTGTTCTTTAGTTAGATTAACCATACGTGTTTGATACACAGTAGATGGTAAGTCAAAGCATTCATCTCTTGTATATCTGACAGCAGGTTGCAGTACATGCTTCACTGTGTCAACGCTGTCTGGTCTAGGCAACCACTTCCATTGTCCTATCTTCATCATGGTAGCTTCTTTGAAAGCAGTGTATGTCTTGGGTACATGTGGGTTCTCTACCATCTTAGCTAGAGTCCATGCATCAGTAGGGTCATTAGGTGTAGGTGTACCTGTCATCAACCATAGTCTTATATCTGGGTTCTTATTTAGCCACTTACGAAAGAGCTTAAACCTGTTGGTGGATGGTGTTCTGTACACAGCTGCTTCATCCACAATAACTAAATCAATATCCTTTAGCTCTTCATGTATAACTTGAAACCCATCATGGTTAAGTATGTAATAGTCTGAAGGTATCTTTAGTAACTTACGTCTACGTTCAGCCGAACCATACAGTACAGTGGCTCGTCTATCATAGAAGTTCATAAATATAGCATCACTCCACACACGCTCTAACGTAGACAAAGGGGATAGTATCAGACACTTCTTAACTATACCTTTCTCCATGAGGTAGTCAGATGCCCACAGTGCTGACTGTGTCTTACCTGTGCCTATCTCATTTAATACTAGACATCTCTTGTGTAAAGTTAAGAAACCTGCTGTGTTGCGTTGGTGTTCATAAGGTTTGAACTTACCCTTCCAATCATAGTAATGCATGATAGGTGATGGTGCATTGATACCTAGCTTACGTAATGCCCATACTTCTGTTTCTTTATGAGGACATACTACTAAGTCTTTACCACGAACTGACAACGGCTTGGCAGTTGGTATACTCTTCAACACAATCTGAGGGTTGTTAAGTTTTAGTGCTAGTGCCTGCACCTTTGGTATTACGAGCATCTGTTATCCACCTTTCTAATTCATCTTGTGTATCTTTATCACATACAACAAAACATTTTCCTCCTGCATTCTCTATCTCCTCCATAGCTAGGCGTTGTAACTCTGTAGGTTTCTTCTGCCTACTTGCTTTACACTCGACTCCAACAAACTTACCCTCCACGATAAGTATGAAGTCTGGTATACCTGCCTTACCAAAAGGTCCTGCTTGTGGCATATAGTACCACACGTTGTGGCTCTTAAGCATGTTCTTTAGTCTACGCTTTACAAAACCCTCTGGTGTAGTAGCCATATCATAACCTTACAACTGTGTCAAGAGGCATATTCACACCACTCATAACAAGGACACCATCTACATAATCCACTTGGTTTTGCAGGGAAGTCCTCGTTCTCTACAGATTGTGTAATCCTATTTATTCTACCATCAAGATGGCTCTGTAATTCACAAGACAAGTCACGACAGTACGATCTTTTATCTTGTTTCATATCTTTCAACCACACAAAAGATGTGGTTACATTATTTATATGGGGGAAGTGGGCGAAGACTTGTAGTGCAAACATCTCTAACTGTGTAAAGTCTGGTCTACGTTTGCCAGTCTTCCAATCCATGACGATAGCCTTGTCTTTAAATAGAACTAGTACATCTAGTACGGACCTTAGCCAAGCGTCATCTGACCACCAACCTGTTGGTGTATAGTTATCAGTTACAGTTAGACGTTCCTCTAATAATAACTGGTCAAAGTCTGGGTGATTTTTCATGTTGGAAATAGCAGTACATAATTTTTCGTACTGTATAGTTTCCTGTGACAACTCGTTGTCACTTAGTAGTCTTTCTTCGAGCGCCTTGTGAACACGCTCACCATATCGAGTAGCGTCACTACCACTGTCAGATACTTCTTTGGTAATCTTCTGATGGTAGTAACGCTTTGGGCAATTCTCGTACATCTTTAGAGATGAATATGAATGCATGTAATATCCTTTATAGTACTCGTCTGATAGCCACATCAGATAAACCCTAAGGTGTCTTACCACCCCTGTCACTACTGCGCTACGAAGGCTTAGTACTGGGCGAGTATTCTTACTTTACTCTACTGTAAATTCATTGTCAACATCATCTTCTAAATTAATTTGACATACTTCACCTTGACAACAATCGTCAATGTTTGATTTACATATAGGGCATTGGTAATGACCATGCACCATTAATACTTGTATAGGTGCAGAGCATCTAGGGCATAGGATAGTCTGACTCATTCTCGTCCTCCTTTCTCCAACTCATCAAAAGCTCTTGAGCAAACTCATACATCATGTATCCTTTGTTCCTTAGTATAAATTCTAGAGCCTGCATATTGGTCATGCCTTTGTTGTCAAGACAATCTCTTAAGATTTCTTCAGTCTCTATCATAGTTTGTTTTAGCTTACCCATCACATGTCCTCCTTCTTCATACGTTTCATTACGTCATATTTGAGTAGCTCTAGTTGTGCTACAAGTTCCATAGTATTCTCTATTGAAGTAGAAAACCTTACATAATCTCCATTCAGTTTAATCATAACTATCATACTATCAGCTGTACTAGATTCTTCAATGGCTTGCTTAACTTCAGTCAATCCCTCAAGCATGTCCTTTTTATTTTTACCATCAACGATGGACTTTATTTCTTTTATAGATGTGGTCATTTTGATTCTCCGTAATTGTCACCTGCTCCAGACTCACAAGCCACTGGTAAGTCCTTCGCCCATACAGGTGGGGTTGACATTTTTCTCTCAACAAGTTTCTGTGCGTCATGCACATCCGCCTCAGGGACGACAAAGATTAACTCATCGTGAACTTGAAACGATACGTGGTATGATTTGCCAAGAGATACCATTTGCTCTGCCACTACGATACGTGCCAGTGCTTGGACTATATTCTCTACTACCTTTCCTCCGTATATATAAGTCCAGTTGTTGCTAGGTACTTCTTCTCCTTGTACCCTTGTAGATATAATCTTCCGATAAGTTCTAGCGTCAGATATATATCTAAAGTTATTGTCATTATGATTAAGTGCAGGATACTTTATATATAACTTACTTGGTAACAGTATTCCCTTCTTATCATACGACACGTAGTCAGAGATAACTCCACTCCTCCCTGCTATCATGTCAGACAAAGCTGATTGGCATCGTTGCCACAATGCCGTGATGCGATGGTTCTTGTCTCTATATAAATAGACAATACGCTTGGCTTCGTTCTCGTCTATCTCTACCTTGAGACCGCCCATGCCTAAAGCCAGTGTGCTACGAAACTTCTCTGCACCCATGCCATAGCCTAGTCCTAGTATACAAGTCTTACCAACAAAGCGTTCTAGTTTATCTTCTTTGGTTATCTTCCGACCATATACATCAGATGCGAACTCACTATATACATCACGCCCTTGCCTAAACGCTTCAACCAAATCGTCTTGACCTGCTAGGTGTGCCAGTACCCTTGCCTCTATCTGCGATGAGTCACAAGCTATTAGCTTATGTCCTGCTGGGGCAGTTAGAGCAGAACGTATAGCACCATTTCTTGGTAGGTTCTGTAGGTTCAGCTTGTCACCACCACTAAACCTACCAGTGTGTGCGCCATAGTAGTTAAGTAATATAGGCAACCTACCCCTATCAGCAACCTTGATTAGGTTCTCTGTCCTAGTCTCTTCGATGGTAGACTTAGTACCCAACCTCGCATTACATATAGCTTGTACCTTAGGTGAGCCATTCTCCATCAAGTCTAAGAAACTTTTATCGGTCTTGGCAAATGCCCATGTTACCTTACCAGTGGTAGGACTTACCTTAGTAGGTGGTTCGACACCGACAGCCTTGAGTAGTCTAGCAAATCTATCATTACTCATCAGTAGTTTCTTCAACTTTTCTGGATCTATACCTGCGGTATTTATCGTGTCAAGAAGTTGTGACTTGTTTGCTTTGACTGCTGCCAGGTGAGACGTAAGCGTATCCTTATCCAGTTCAATCGTAGGCTCAGTATACATACGAATAGTCTGGTCAATCACTAACATCTCAGCTAACGGAAAGTCTTTCTTTACTTTAGTGAACAACTTATACGTGAGATCAACATCGTTAATAGCGTAATCACCAAATCGGTCAAGCTGTTGTGACGTGAAATCCTCTTTCCGCATGCCCTGAGTATGGAAAACCTCATCGCCCTTCGCCCCTATATTATAATGTAGAGCCAGATTTTTAAGCGACCCCCCAACAGTTTGCCCCACCAGTGGTCTCGTCATTAGCATAGTATCAAACCAGAACTTCGGCTTTATATTATATAGCCATGACAATATAGCACCATCAAACACTGTGTTGTGACATAGGATTGCATGCTTATTGTAGTCAATAGAGTTTAGGAAACCACCCACATCACTACCTGCATACCACACAGTAGGGTTGCCATCTACCTTGACAGCAACCCCAATAACTTGAAACCTATCGTCACGTACATAGGCTTCTGTTGTCATTTTCGACAACGAATAATCCCTATTGTAATAAGTTTCAAAGTCTATTGTTACGATACTCATATCTCACTCGCTAACGCTATGTACCCACACCCATCAGTATAGTTGTCTATCTTATTGGGATTACTCTTAGCTCTAGCTATCTTAAGTAGAGCCATCATCATAGGTACATCATGGGGTGTGAACTCCACCCCTTTGTATGTAGACCACAGCTTAGCAATAGTATCTGCATTGTCTGCGAAACTTCCGTGTTCATCTTCACGGACATCACTCACCAACTTGTTGGCAGTAGTGAGTGTCTTTGTTCGCATGCGAACCTTAGTTGTTTTCTTCATTGTACATTTCCTTTCTCCACTTCTTAATCTTTTCCTGTAACTCAACAGCAAGTTTATATCTTTCGTTGTCTATCTCTGGACCACCTCCGTCTAATACACCTATAGATATTGTTTGGTGGTTGCTCTCTTGATCTACAACCTTCTCCAACTTTTTCTCAATCTTCTTGAGTAACTTGTGACAGTCCTCAAGATATATACCACTCCATTTAGCCATTATCTTTCTCCCTTCTCTAATGAAAATGATTCTATATTACCTCCACATTTGTTAGAGTAATTAATAGCTACCCTAACTGCCTCAACTGCTGTAGCCCCCATAGCTAATGCACCATAAGCAAAGTCAGATGCATCACCAAAGGCACAAGCATTCCCCCCATGTTTTATAGGGTGAGGTGTACCCTCATAACGTGATAGTCCTTCACTGTCTACGAGTATAAGCTGATAGTAATGATGATGCAAATCTGCATAAGGAAACGGAACACCATAATTATCTATGAGCCAATCTTTGTGTCGATGAATACTTCTTAATGTACCTACACCAGAGATGATACAAGCCTGCCCTCTGACAGACTTGTACCACGCTTTAGGTGCTTGGTATTTGGCATTACCCAACATGCATTGAGTATCAGTAGCTAGTACCTTGCCATCCCATGCAATAACTGTCATCGCTCTACCACCTTTCCATCAGCATTAAGAGGTTCAGATATGAATACTCCGTACTCCTTACGCAAATTGTACGACAACTCATTCATGACTGTGTCAACGTGTTGTAGGATGTGTGCATCTGTTGCAATTGTGTTACCATAGGTATTGGGTGTAGCTGATCTAACGAATGCATCAAGAAACTCTGGACTAAACTCGTTAGTCTCCAATGCTTCTTTCAACATGCGATAGTACCTACCTGATTGAAAGCTAGGTAGTTGCCACTGCCAACGGCTCTGACCTTTACGTGCTAGCTCCTCATGCTCTTCGTAGATACGCTTGGCATGTTGTTGTAATGCACCTATCTTAGCCCTAGCTTTTAGACCACGCTTGAAACGCTTAAGCATACGTAACCATACCTTACGTTTCTCTACGTCTATCTCACCAGAAGTAGCGTAACGCTTGTTAACACACATACCATTTCTATCAAAGGTCATACCTGTAAAGTACTCTGACCCATGTGTTTTAAAAGCATTCCACCAATCTCTGTACTGCATGTGATACCCTCTCTTAGCTTCTGGTAAGCTGTTGTCCAAGAACCCAGTGTGTGCAATACGATACCTACCTTTACCCATGCGTTCTGTTATGATGGGTATAGTATTATGTAACGCCATAGCCAAAGAACTGTGCATACGTTGCCACGCTAAACTATCTGATGGTAGAACAATAGAATCATCAGGGTGGAACTCAGCTATCGTATCGCCAGTTCCGTTGTAGTACACATACCTCAACTCATACACTCTACCAACCTTGAATAGCCTACACCATGAACGTATAGGCTTACCCTTTGCAGGTGTTCTGCATGTAGCAAACTTCTTGTTGCAATCGTCCCAATTGTATAGCATTGGTCTATACATAACAGGGTCATCTCTAAAATTATCCATATCGTCTCCTTCCTATTTAGTTATCTTACTTAATGTTACGGCACTAGTCATAGAGTTAAGGTCAAGGTCTAGTTCCTCTGCCTTAGTTACCTTACGCTCTTTGACAGTCTTGTGTCGTGCCTTTGCTTCCTCTGGTAGCAACTCCCACAATGGACGCCATGCTTTAAGAGCAGGGGCTAGTGTGGTATAGCTATTCATCAACGTGTTGACAGATGATAGAAACTTTTCTCGTTTGTCTATCTCTACAAAGACTTTACGATTGTACTCTTTAAACTCTGGCTTGAGCCAATCCCAACGTGTATCCATGTAGTCAAACTTACCACTAGAATAGTCTGACCTATACCCAGTGTCTGCATCTTTGAACCTATCAACCCAAGGCTTAGGCGTACTGAAGTATAGGCTTATAGTACCACCATCTGTTCGCCATGCCTTGTGTGAGTACTTACTAGTACACCACTCTTCCTCAGGTGCATTACAGAAACCTGATATACTTATAGAAGTTTCGGTTCTGAGTACGTATGGTGGTAGCTTTGACATAGTCATGCGTACATCTACAGGAAAGAAACATTCGTATACCTTGTCAGCCCAATGCTCAGGGATATCCTCCACTGCTTTCTTTATCTTGTCAGAAAACATATCCTTTGCTTTCTTACGTATTTCATCTTTAAGTGATTCTGAAAATCTAACTGTTGCCATTAGTTTACTCCTTCCATTTCAACAACCTCACCAAATGGTGCAGTACCTTCTTCTGTAGTAACCCATAGTACTGGACAATTAGGTTCAGTACCGAAGTCGCTACAACAAAGGTCAGTTAAGAACACACAAGCAACTGGGTCTATGTCGTTGGCTTGCATGTATTCGAACACAGGAGAGAAAGCAGTACCTCCTCCTCCGTGTGGTTTAATCTCTGGTCTGTCTTGTTGACCAAAGCAATCGTAGTGACTTACGTCACTGTCAAAGTAAATCACATGTGTCTTGGTAGGCTTGTGATCTTCCCATACCTTGATGATCTCAGTAGCAAACTGATCTATCTCCTCTTGTGTAATAGAACCAGAACAATCAACTGCCCATACAATCTCACCCATCACTTCACCAGTGATGCTAGGTAGGTACATACCTTGCTGAACGAAACGTCTGTTAGCTCTAGCGAATGTTCTGTCATCAGTCTTCTGCTTGACAATAAAGCGTTGTAATACCTCAGCCCACAACACCTTTGGTTTTAGTAGTTCACCGACTAGCCGTTCTATACCTGCACTCAACTTGCCCATCATTCTGGCAGATTGAGTAGCTTGAGCTACCTTGACACGCCACTCTGCTTGTTGCTGTGATATCTCAGCTTGTGATTGTCCTCCGTCTTGGACATCATCAAGTGGTTGACCTTGACCACCATACCCTCTACCATCTTCAGGTGTAGGTGGTAACTCATTGTATATTTTGTCAGTGATACCATCGCATCTATCGTACAAGTCCTTGTCAAGTAAGCCACCCTCTGGCATCTTACCTATACCCTCGTCCGATAGTATCTGATTGATTACATAGTCACCTGCCATGTTCCACTTGTACCCATCACGTTCGCCACGTCTTGTGGTATGTTCCAACATAGGGTGTCCTATCTCGTGAGCAATAAGGAACTTAAGCTCCTCATCGTTCAACCCATTACAATACTCTGGGTTGAACCGAACCTCCTTACCATTGGTACATGCAGTAGGTATGTTACCATCTTCTTTGAACGGCATGTTCATAACAAGAGTACCCCAAAAGGGATACTCCAACATTAGTGATGTCTTGCCTTTAGCAAGTCTTGTTTTTAGTTCAGCCATATTACATTCCCTCCATATAGACTTTCATTCTGTCAGCAATATCCTTAGCTTGTCTAGCCTTTTGATCTCTCAAGTCCCAATCAACACGCAGTGCATCAGGGTTCTCGTTAGCCAATGTCTTCTCAACTTGTTGACGCATGTACTCCAAGTTAGGGTCGTCAGAGAAGTTAAGTCTAGGCAATATACTACAGATATCGCTAACGTTTTGTACTAGTGAGTCACGAAAGATACCATTAGGGTCATTCAGTTTGTCACTAGCATGCTTGACCACATCATACAGCCTCTTCCATGCCTCACTCATGGCTTGCTGTGATGCGTTAGTTACACGCTCCGTAACTTGTTGCTGTATGGTTGCCAGTTCGTCATCAGCAATCTGCACTCTGAAGTCATCAGCAGGTACTGGCATAACAACCATGTCAATACCAAACTTATGACGCACTTGGTCAACAGCAGGATAGTCTTCCTCCTTGTACAACCCAGTCAGTATACGTTGTGCATCTAGCTTTAGCTGTGGATAAGCATCAACGAACCTATCAACCAGTGACAACCAGTTCGACTTGTAGTTACGGAACTCTGTCATAAAGGACAGATAGTTCTTTGATGGTAACATCTGAGTACCATTGATACCCCACGGCAAAGTGTTCTTGTAGTACTCTGTCCGTATGGTGGTAGTCATCGAAGTGATGTCACCAAGATAGTCATTCATCGGAAGCAAGGACTTGTTATACCTCCCTGCTTCAACGATAGTGTTATGTTGATCGGCAATCTGTTGTGTTGCCTTCCTGTCATACTTACGTGCTGTCCATTGAGACACGTTAAGCTGAACAAGCAATGCTTTGTCTGTCAATTTCATAGTTTCCTCCTTTAGAACAAGACATCTTGATGGTCGATTGACCACTTAGTAAACGCATTAGAACTAGCAAGCTCATCGTTCTTGCGTGTAGCATACGATATGCACAAGACAGAGAACTCTTTAGGCATTCTAGATACGTAGGTTACAACCCTATCGAAGTTAGCTAGCGTAGCCTTGTGAGCCAACGTGCCACACAATGCATACAACGTAGCAGGGTCTTCTGGTACATCAGCACCAGTAGGATTCATCAGTATGCTGTCAGGGTTAGGTAGCTTACGATGTATCTTAAGAAACCCAACGAACTCTGCTGCAGCACCTTCACCAACTGCACCCTTGAAGCACTCAAACTCTGCATCAGTAGG
>CEON01033653.1_pt1 | contig 10906 bp, 10 predicted proteins | sample 530291 | NCBI WGS metagenome assembly CEON01 (sample SAMEA2619888, study PRJEB7988) | marine metagenome | biome: marine biome (ENVO:00000447); feature: surface water layer (ENVO:00002042); material: "saline water (ENVO:00002010), including plankton (ENVO:xxxxxxxx)" | depth 5 m
TATAGGTCTTTGTGGGAAAGAAAATTTATGGTATGGTGTGACAAGAACGAAAACGTTTTGGAGTGGGGAAGTGAAGAAATCATTATTCCATATGTATCTCCTGTTGACCGTAGGGTTCATCGCTATTTTCCAGACTTTTACGTCCGAGTCAGAACACGGAGTGGAAGGATTGAGAAGTTCATTATCGAAGTTAAACCCAAAAGGCAAACTGCTCCGCCGAAAAAGCAAAAGAGAGTCACCAAGAAATACCTCTCAGAAGTGAAAACTTATGCAGTGAATGAGGCGAAGTGGAAAGCAGCAGAGGAATATTGTGCTGATCGCCGTATGCAGTTTATGATTCTTACAGAAAAGGAATTAAAGGTATGAGTGTATACTCAGATGTTATGGATCTGCAAGGATTCAAACGCAAAAGCAGAGCGTGGTATCGCGATCAGGTAAGACAACTTCTTGAACCTCTGGATGGTCTGCCTGCGTATGGTGATGTAGTGTTTTATGCATATCAAGCAGAATATGCCGATAAACTAAAATTCTGGGATAAGTACCCAATGACACTTATCACTGATATTGATGTCAGTCAGAATAGGTTTGAAGGTGGTAATTTACATTATTTGAGACCCACTACTAGGGTTTCTGTAGGTAAATCTATTGCTGCTGGTGCTATATCATATCCTCGCCGTTGCCATCATAAATACTTGATATCTAATGCTAGTGGGTTCTATAAAGTTCCCCGTGAAGAACTGAAAGATATTGGTAAACTGCCCTTGGAGCAGTTTGTGAGCACTGTTATGGGTCGAAGCATCGACATGCCTAGTTCATTTGTTTGGAGTCGTCTCTAGTGGCATTTACCACACCTAATTCATTTACCGAGTTCATGGATTGGATCCGCACAGGTGGTGCGGAACCTGCCAGGTCTAACCTGTATTCCGTATTCTGTGGATTCCCTGCGATCATCAGAGATCGTCCTTCTTACGACTTTCGCAAGTGGTATGAGTATGTCAACTTCTCCGCTGATGATGTAACTGTCCCCAGCAGACAGGTCACCACGGGTGAAGTTAGAGATCATGGTATCTCAAGAAAATATGCTACAGGACAGGTCAATAGTCCTATCACAATCTCATTTTTAGTCACAAAAGATCTCTGGTTGAGATCGATCTTTGAGCAGTGGATGCTTGAAACTGCAGGAGATCAAGAGAATCGTGTCGGTTTCTACGATCAGTACACTACCAATATCCTGATTCAGAAGTGGGAACTGGGTAGTAATGTTGTGTACCGCGATAATGTCAATACAGTAAAGGTTGCTGGTGTTGATAAACCATCGCAAGTACGACTAAATCGGGTAACTGGCGTGTGGCAACTGTTGGGTGCGTTCCCAACAAACGTCAGTGTTATGCAACTGAACAACGAAAGCACAACCATCATGAAGATGGATGTTGAGTTTGCATATGAGCGATATCGTTTCTCACCTGTTCTGGAAAACCTGGGATGGGCAAATCAACCAGATAAGTTCATTGATAGGGCATCAGGAGTCAACAGACTCCTAGGTATCGACAGTCTTGGTGGGGATGCTGCACAATCTGAGGTAAATGACTTTGGTATTTGATCACTAAATAACTACATGATATTGTGAATTATTATGCCACTACCGAAGTTAGCAATTCCTGAATACGAGTGCACGCTACCCGTTACAGGACTGAAAGTTAAGTATCGCCCCTTCTTGGTGAAAGAAGAAAAACTTCTCTACCTTGCCATGGAATCTCAGCAAGAGAAAGAAATGGTAAATGCAGTGAAGACTATCATCAAGAACTGCACTGACTTGAAGAAAAACCTGGACAAACTACCCACATTCGAGATCGAATACATCTTCCTTCGCATCCGTGCAAAGGCAGTTGGTGAGGTCAGTGAATTTGTTGTTACTTGTCCTGATGATGGAAAGACCACTGTGGATGTCAAACTTCCACTGCAGGATATTCAAGTAACGATTCCTGAAGGTCACACTAGAGAAATTGATCTTGATGGCAAGGTCAAGATGGAGATGAAGTATCCTTCTATGGACTTCTTCGTTGACTCCAACATGAGAGATGAACCTACCATTGAGGATATGTTCAAACTCTCTGCCCAATGTATCGATAAGATCTATGATGATGAAGAGATCTATGACTCTTTCACTCTGAAGGAAGCACAAGATTTCATTGAAGGTTTGAACTCGGAACAGTTCCAGAAAGTTCAACAGTTCTTCGATACTATCCCCAAACTTCGCCATGAATTAGATGTCGTCAATCCCAAGACGAAAGTTGTAAGCACTATTCCGTTGGAAGGACTTGCTGCTTTTTTCGGGTAGCACTGATGCATGATTCTCTAATGAATCTGTATCAGGTCAACTTTGCACTTATGCAGCATCACAAGTACAGTCTGACTGAACTTGAAAACATGCTACCTTGGGAACGTGATGTATATGTGAACTTACTTCTTGCTCACCTCAAGGAAGAGGAAGCAAGACAAAAGGCTCAACAAAGATCATCAATGTAAATGGCAAAGCTAAAAGTCAGAAGTTATGTTGCGGTGCGTCCCCCACAGGATCGCACTGGACTTTCTGTCGGCTTTACACAGAACATTCAGAGAACCAATCGCATTGGTGCTAGTCTAACTCATATTGGTGAACAACTTTCAACGTTCAATACCCTTCTAGAGTTCCAGACAGAATATCTGTCGGATAAGGGTAAAGAACATACTGATGTCATCAAGAAGAAATCCAAAACAGAACTTGAGAATCGTAGAGAACTACGACGTTTAGAAAGAAAGGATGAGGGTCGAGCAACAGATGATTCTGCTGAAGATAGAGTCGAAGCAGAACCCACTGTAGAAGATCAGAAGGGAACGGAAGAAGTTGTAAAGAAAGAGAAGGGTGGTAGATTAAAAGGATTCCTCAGTATTTTCAGAGGTATTGGTAATCTACTGATGCCATTGCTATCAAGTCTAGGACTGATGGCTGCCTTAGATTGGATAGCAAAGAATCCTGATAAGGTACAAAATGTTGTCAACTTTGTCGTAGGTTGGGCAAAGTTTGGGTTCAATGTCCTGCAATTTGGCATGACGAACCTAGCGGATGGTATCACTAGAGTATTTGGTGATGATCCGAATAAATCTACAGGTGAACGCATCTTTGATGGACTATTTGGCATCGGTCAAATGTTCGTTGGACTTGCTGGTCTTTGGGCAGCGTCCAGAATATTCTTCCCATGGAAGTTGGTAAAAGACTTCCGTAGGTTGTCGATGCTGTTTGACATCTTCAATCAAGATCCGAACCAGGGTCAGGACGGAGATAAACCTAGAAGAAGAACTAATAGAGAGAATCGCCAACGTCAGCGTGGCAGAACTAGAAATGCATCTAAGGCAGCAAGGCAGAGATATGCCCGCCGCTTTGGTGGTGATGCCGCTAAGAGAAGATTCCAAGGTAGAGTTGGTGGTCGTGGAGGGTTAGCCAAGTTACAGAAGAAGGCTGGTCCCCTAATGAAAAAACTGGGGGCAGGTTTCAAAAAACTAGGTCAATCAAAAGGACTTACCAAACTCGCTAAGATCGGTGGTGGAGCAATGTCCATCATGTCTGGTATTGGAGCATACCAGGACGCATTAGCAGCAGGTAAGTCAAACTCACAAGCGATTGGTATTGGTGTAGGTAAAGCAGCAGGTGGTATTGCTGGTGCTGCTATTGCTACAGCATTGCTTGGTCCGTTTATTGGTCCTCTGGCACCTATTCTCGGTACCATGATCGGAGAATGGGCAGGTGGTTGGTTAGGTGAACACTTAGGACCAATCGTTGAGAACGCATTTGGAAAGATTAGTGAGTGGTTCACCAATACTAGAGAATTCTTAAAGGAGAAGATCTTAGCAGGGATTGATATCCAACTAAATGGTATTGCACCATTCCTGGACTTCTTTATGGGGTTCATTGACTTCATTCAACCTGCGGTGGATTGGTTGAAAGGATTCAATGACTTTGTATTCAATAGTCAGATTGAGCTAATCATTAAAGGTATCCGAGCAGTCTTAGGTGGTGCCGAGTTTATTGCAAATAAGGCAGGACAGGCATGGAACTGGTTGACCAGTCCGTTCCGTGAGGAAGGCGGTCCTGTAGAACGTGCTAGCGGTGGTGCGGTTCGTAAAGAGAACCAAAGGAAGAAGCATGAAATTCTTCCCACCGTGATGAAGAAGCAGGCAATGGATCCTGCACGAGACTGGAAGAAGTTTGCTTCTGGTGGTGAATTTAAGAATGGTCAGTTACCTGCTGAAGCACTTGCTGATATTGGTAACGGTCACCGTCTAGCGAAGTCTGTCGCGCCTCAATTCAAGGCGATGATGGCAGCAGCGGCGGCAGACGGATATAAGATGGGCACTGCCTTCAGAATCAACTCATCTTACAGAACATATCAAAGACAGCAAGAACTATACAATCAACTTGGACCTGGAACTGCTGCATATCCTGGAACATCCAACCACGGTTTGGGTCGTGCTGTTGACCTGTGGTATACCAATGGTGCATACAAGTGGTTGAGACAAAACGCTGGTAAGTTTGGTTTCACCCAGATCCCTGGATATGAAACAGATAACCCTGATGGACATGAAGCATGGCACTGGGAGAACTTGACTGGTGCTGGTACCACTAAGAAGATTGCAACATCAGGTGCACAGGTAAGCACTGTACCGAATAGAAAGGTAGGACAGCAGGCAACACTGAAAGGTAAACCTGTTGTTTGGGATGGTAGCAAGTGGGTGCCTGAGACTGCCAGTAAGGAAACCATGGCAGGTAAAACATTTGCACCCGAAGCAAGAAATATGGGTCAAGGTGACTCATACTTCCAAGGACTTAATAACGCGGTCTCTGGCATCCAATACTCTGACGGTGCAGCACTAAATAAGACTGGGAATGTATCTGCACTTTCCGCAGCTAGTATCGGTGGTCAGATCGATCGCCAGATGCAAGGTAGTACAGCAATCGTTATGTTGCAACAGGTGAATAGTAGAGGCAAGACTCAATCTACCCAGGCATTGATTGTCTCTAGACCCAATCCATCACCCATGATTAATCGCTGCTGATGTCATTAAATACGTCTGTACCAAGAGCTAAATTATACAAAATGATCTCCAGTAAGGGGATCGCAAAGAGCTCGATTACTAACACCAACATGGACCAGATGGTTCAGGTGCAGAACGCTGGATTCAGCAAGATGGGTTCGGCGCTCAATAGTATTGGTGCGTCTGTTAATAGTATAGGTATCATGCTGGAAAGCATGTCTAACACCTTCAAACAAGGTGTGATGACACAGATTCAGCAGGCAGATAATCTTGTCAAGACACAGGAAGATATTGCTAAAGATGAGGCAGCAGCAGATAGAGCTGAACTCAGAGCAAAACAGAAAGAGGAAGGTAGAGCATTAGACGATGCTGCTGAAGCGAAGGTAGAGAAACCAAACCTCGCGAGGCGTGTTGGATTTGCTGCTGGATATGTCACAGGAAAGGTTGCATCTGGTGTTGCAGGATTTCTCGCCAGTCTGGGCAAACTATTCATGGGACTGGTGGGGTATGCTGCCCTAGATTGGATTGCTAAGAATCCAGAGAAGGTCCAGAAGATCATGGACACGATAGGCAAGATCGCCAAATTCGTGTGGTCTGCTGCTAAATTCTTGGCAGGATTTGCACTGGATGGTATCTCAGATTTCATGGAGAATCCATGGTCTCTGAAAGGTTTATTTGGTATTGGTAAGTTCTTCTTAGTATTGGCAGGCATCTTTGCTGGTCCTGCTCTCGCTAAGATGGGATTGAAACTGCTCCTGAAGGGCGGTGTCAAGTTTGTTGTTAAACCTGTACTCTCGCTGCTGAAAAATGTAGCGAAGATGTTATTCAACTTTGGTAAGATTGCTGCCAAAGGTGTATTCAAAGCAGGTAAGTTCATCCTCAAGAATCCGAAGGCAGCACTTGCAGTTGGTGCCGCTGTAGGCGTGGGTGCGCTGGCATATAACATGTTCAAAGGTGGTCAGGGAGCAGGTGAACCTGAAGGAGAACCCACCATCGAGAATGATGCTGAGGGTGAAGACGAGGGTGGTGGCGTCCTGTTCGATCCAGACGCAGTTCTTCAAACCATGGACCTGGATCCCCAGGCGTTGGCAAAGTTGCAGGAGACTGCACTTGCTGACAGGTTGATGTATTCTGCCGATGAGATCAAGGCGAAGGCAGAAGAAGATTCAGCAGCGTCAGCAGAAGAAGTCAAAGGTGCAAAAGGTCCGATTGAGGCAGCACTTGACTTTATCCTTACACCGATCAAACAACTCTGGCAAGGTGTTACCGATATTTTCGGTAAAGTCACCAACATGCTGAAAGAGCAGTTCCAAGGTGCGATGGGTTTCTTTAGTGAAGTCTTCACTAAGGTTGGTGACTTTATTAAACCATACGCCGATAAACTACTAAAATTCGGTGGTGGCGTCTTAGAACTGATGCTTCAACCATTCTTCAAAATGTTTGAAGCAGTTCAGAAGATCATGGAGGTCTTCCAAAAAGACGATAACAATCCAGAAGGTAAAGCAAAGGGGGGTTATGTTAAAAGAGCGGGCGGCGGTTGGATTACGGGTCCTCAGTCTGGTTATCCTGTATCTATGGATGGTGGTCACTCAGTTTCATTCATTGGTCACGGGACAGAGTGGGTCGGCACTAAGGGATTTGCTCAGGGCGGTGCATTTGTAGTACCATTTGACACACCTGCTACCAGATCCAATCCTGGTCTTACCAATCAAAGATGGGCACAAGCGAAGGCAGGCGGTTTCGGTCTGCCTGGATTTGCAGCAGGTGGTGAACTGAACTTTGCCAAAGAGATGATCAAGGTCCATGAAGGACTGAGATTGGATGTATACAACGACAGCAGAGGTTTCCCCACTGTTGGTTATGGACACTTGATTGATGGTGGATCGCCAGCAGACATTAGGGGGATGGGTATTGGTCAAAAGATCACCAAGTCCCGTGCTGATGCACTGTTTGATGAAGACTTCAAGCATCATGAACATCAGGCACGCAATATTCCTGGATATAAAAAGGCAAATGCACAACAGAAAGCAGCACTGATTGACCTGACATTTAACATGGGTCCTGCTTGGTATCAGGGATTCCCTAAGTTTGTGTCATATTTTAAGAATGGTGATTACAATAAAGCAGGTGAAGAACTCAGAGACAGTGCATGGTATGGTCAAGTTGGAAGACGTGCTGAACCTATCATCAGTCTGATCAAAGGTAAGGGAACTGGTGGTGCAAAACACCTCTCCAACCTTAATACACCAGGCAATACAACTGGTCAACAGATCACGGCACAACAGCAGAGACAAGACGAGAGAATCGAGACTGCATCGCAGCAATCTGCTGCACCAGAAGTTGCAGCACTTCCTCCTGTTGAGGCACCACCAGCACCAGACATGGGACCACCTCCTCTGCCTAAACTTATTGGTCTGCCGCAGAAGGAGCAAGCGGCAACTAAATACATGATACCAAAGTTCGGTCTTATGCATGAGACCACAACACCGCCCGCACTGTTATCATAATGCAACAAGCAACAGGGTATGAACTCAAAGACCTGACAATTACTCTTCCCAGGAACGGTGGTTCGGGGCAGATTATTGGTCAACTATCGGATAAGTTTAAGAAGGATCAAAAGAACTCCTTTGATATCCGACAACTCGCAGCAGAATTTATTTGGTATGAGTCAATCGACTCACCATTTTGTAGACTAGATATCTCTATTATTGAATCTGTTGACTTCTTGAACTTCCTCAGAGGTGGTGAGATCGTTCACCTTGAGTTAGTTACAGATGCCTCTAAAGGTGAGACGTTGAAGTGGACTGGTCAAATATTCAAGATTGGTAGTGTTACCAAGTCTGAAAGAACCGCATCGTATGTACTCAACTGTATCAGTACAGAATCATTCAATAATGAAGTGAATCGAGTGTTTGGTACATTCGGTCCCCATGCGAAACAGCGTGATAGTTTACCTAAGCATATCATCAAAAAATATCTGAAAGGTGATAAGAAGATCAAGCATAAAGGTGCCATTGAATCTTGTTCTAAGATCAACTTTGTATCACCTAACTGGAGACCTGTGGATCTCCTCAACTATGTCTGTGACAAGGTAACACGACAGACTAGCGGAAGAGGATCAGAAACACAGTCTGGATTCTTGTTCTTTGAGAACGCGAGAGGATACAACTTCAAGAGTATCGATGGTATGTGTGAACAGCAAGTAAAAGGTTTCACGTATACTTTCGAGCAATCCAACGTTGAGCAACGTGATCCTGAAAGGAACATGTATTTGATCAACAATATCGCATTTCCAGATAGAACCAACATCCTAGAAAAACTTAGGACGGGTGCTGTTAAGAATGTAACTTCGGGTATTTTGCTGCCAATTATGTCACGTTCTGCAATTATGCAGGACAACAGTGGTGGAGGTGGTGGAACAATTACTGGTCCTAGAGAGACAGTTTTGAGTCAAACATTTGGCAGAGCATCCACTCTTGAAAAGGGCAATCCTCTGGCATTTATGAAGGAGTATGAAGAATACTTCCCCTCTAGAACAAAACTCAGAATCCTACCTGGATTGAAAGATCAGAAGGAGTCTAAGGGTCAACCAGCAGGCGATCCGAACGCTGGTGCTGCTACCGCAGATGTGGATACTCTGGAAGTCGCATCATATGCAGCAGCAAGGTACAGTCTAATCAGGGCAATATGTCTCCGCATTGAGGTACCTGGAAATACTGCAATCGCTGCTGGTGATGTTATTGCAGTGAGCATCCCGTTGGGTCGTGGTGATAATGGAAAAGTTGTTGAAGATAAGACCTATTCAGGTAAGTATTTGGTGGCAGGTGTGTCACATGTGTGGACAAAAGAAGGTGTGAGCACCACCATCGAGTTAATTAGGGATAGCGTACGTAAATAAATAGTTTCGTACATTGCGTACGTTTTATATGGAAAATATCGAAGCACACATCGCGAAGGATAAGGAAATCCTTCAAGATCCCACCGTATCCCCTCAAATGCGTCGTCATATTGAAGGCGAACTGCATGATCTGGAGGATTGGGTAGAGCATCATAAAGAAGAGATTGAGGCAGGAGATCATCACGATCCCACCGCTCTAGAACTCTACTGCGATCAAGAACCAGGAGCCCCCGAGTGTAAAACACACGATAACTGATATGAATCTAATTTGTAATCTGCCTTCCCAGAAGGTCTGGGTCCGCAAGGAATACCTTCGGGATTTACAGGATGGATATGGTGAGTTTGTAGAAGGCGTCTGGGTGACTGCCAAGTCAATCCCAGGGAGGGCATTTTACTTTGAAACATATCTACCAGAATACGGTGCACTGTATGACAAACTGCCAATCAGTGCATTCTTGTCACGTCCAGAATTACCTGACGTAGACATGAACATCTATAACCTACAGTTCTGGAACTGCATGGACTATGGAGTGACGGCGATGAACAAGAGTTTCATCACATCCATGGATGCAGAGGTCAGAACTAGGAACCACGGTGTAATGCGTGGACAGTATTTGTTTACTCTAGACAACTACCACGCGAATCAGGATGTCGTGGACACCAATGTAAGCGAGGTACCAGCAGAGCATAAGTCTCATAATTGTATTCAATTGGATAATGGACAGTTTTGTCTATATCCTAATAATAGAATGAGATTGTATGACCTGTCAATCACTCCAGAGAAACCTAAAACACCTGACTTCAAAGTTAGCACAATCGAGTATCAAGTCGAGAACGGTGCAAACTGGGGTCGGTTAGGGGACACTGACGAGTATTTCTGGCAAACTCCATCAGAGCTTGACAACAACTCCGAAAACCAATACAATCTAACACTGTAAGGGTTCGACGGGATGTCTTTAGAGCTATTAGAGATTGATTCACCTAAGTCTTTTATTGCAGGTGCAAAGATCGATCCGTCTGTATGTGATGGAATGATCGAGTTCTTCAATACATGTGATTATCTAGATAGAGAACCAGGACAAGCGGGATGTGGTGTTGATAAATCTGTAAAGGATTCAACCGACATGACTATTCCAGTGCACTTACGGGACTCTAGAGTAGAAGCATATATTGAACAACTAGCATATGTGACCATGGCATATATTGAACGCTATCCTGCGTTTGGTAAGATGTCATGGGATTTAGTGGAAGCATTTAATATACAAAAGTATGAACCAGGCGGAGGTTATTTCGCCCTACATACAGAGAAGATGTCAGCAGATCCCAGGGCAACTAATCGTGTCATGGCGTGGATGACTTATCTAAATGATGTTGAGGAAGGTGGTCACACTTATTTTCCTCAGCAGCAAGCAAAGATCAAACCTGTTAAAGGATTGACTCTTCTATGGCCCGCAGATTGGACACATCTGCATCAGGGTATAGTTGCACCAAATGAAACTAAAATGATTGTCACTGGATGGTATGACTACGTGGGAACATCTGATACAAGGAAAATACTGCAACAAGAGACAGGCGCAGAGTAATCCTGCTCTATGGCCTCACATTGTGCTGAGGAATAGTCTCGTTAGTGATAACGTAATTGAACTAAAGTCGTGGTATAATTATCAAAGCGAGGCGGAAGTTTATGGACATTTCCATCTTACATTTCGCTATGATGAAGACGGTAACGTACATACAACAACTGTAAATCAAAAGACTGGTGAGTCCGCATGTCCATGGGTGTGGGGATATAATCTTGGTTATTGGTGGGGTGAACCCGACGGTGAATGTATTATCGGTAATAATCAAATACTTTCTCAAGTTCGGTTCAATGGGAAAGTATATCTGTCAAGGGATACTGCACTAGATAAAGTGACAGGTGAGTTCCGATGGGGTAAA
>CEON01094131.1_pt1 | contig 10864 bp, 5 predicted proteins | sample 530291 | NCBI WGS metagenome assembly CEON01 (sample SAMEA2619888, study PRJEB7988) | marine metagenome | biome: marine biome (ENVO:00000447); feature: surface water layer (ENVO:00002042); material: "saline water (ENVO:00002010), including plankton (ENVO:xxxxxxxx)" | depth 5 m
CTCATCTTCTCGTAAGTCTGACCAAGAACTGGTGCAGAGTTCAGAGCGATGGAGAAGTTGTGGTCAACACCCAACTCAGACTTGAAACCTGTGAATAGTTTGGCCGAAACATCTGAAGAGAATGCTGCAATCTCCTCTCTCAGTGAGGAGAGATTGAAGTAGATGGCTTCGATCATGGTGATCACAGAAGCCTCAACTGTGAAGAATGAGGGACCACAGAATACAGTCACACCAACAGGACCTACAGGGTCACCGATGATGACATCAGTAGGAAGTGGTGGACCAAGACCTCTGACCTTTACAATTGAGACTGGAGGTGGAACAGCATCAGGGTTGATACACCTACTGATACAAACATTACTCTCACCAGGTGCAAAGATAGGAGAACCAACATCAAGTGGTCCTTCAATAAATGCACTACCTCTGATCTCGGCAGGACCAATACCCAGGTTGGCAGCAGGAGGCACTGCCATACCTGCAAATAGTCTCTTACCAACTTCTAAATCAGGTACTTTCATCTACTACTACCTCCAGTCTAGGAATGTCTTGTCTCTCACCAACAATAAAATAGTAACAGTTGATAGGAACACCAGGTCTTGACTCAAGTTTGACCTGATTTTCACTGACACCCTTCACTAGAACATCTTGAAAGGCACCAATGGGTGTTAAAGATACAGTGACGGAACCAGGTCTCACCAACTCAGCCCACTCAGGTGGAAGGTTGATGACTTTCTTGTTCTTGACTCTACCTCTACAATATACAGAGTTTTCTGGTCCATCAAGAGAACCATAGACTAAACTCTTACCTTCTTCAATAGGATGTGGAATGTTCATGCAATGAATGCGTTAAGCTTATTTCTGATTTCCCAGGCCGTACCAAGTACACCTGTAGTTGGGTTCTTAGAACCTTTGACTGATGTGGCACCATCTGCCATGTCAATGAACCCACCGTATATATTAGTCACTGTAGTCCCAGAAATTTCACACGACTTCTCGGAGAAGAACTTGGCTGCAGCCTTTGCCTTACAGTCAATAACCTGACCATTCATGACACAGGCATCATTAGCGTCAATAATTACGTTACCTCTCTCACCATCTGCACCATTAGCTCTGATGTCAATGTCGATAGCTTCAAGTCTAATACGACCATTGGCTGCACGAATGACAATGTCACCGTTCTCTGCATCAAGAAAGATACCAGGTTGGTTCTCAGGTACACCATCTCCTGCCATCACCTGGAATGCACCAGGGGACCTACATGTGGTGGAATGTTTTCTAAAATCCTCACCACCAGTACCATCCATAGTGATGTAATGTTTGTAAGTGAAACCACTTCTCAACATGCATGCTGAGACAACATTATCAGTGTGGACGTGTCCGAACTTGAGTTCTCCTTCAGCCACACCATATCGAATCATATGATAGTTAAGTGTCTTTGCCATTAAACCTTACCTACACAACTAATAACTGTAACAATCTTATCTTGGAGTGATGGATTCCTTTCTAGGTCATCAATACCTACTCTATCTATACAGAACTTAGGAATAATTCGAGCACCAAATCCTGTTTGAGTTTTGATATAAACTTGAGGTCTTGTTGTGAAACCTTCACCACCATTCGTAACTTTGATTGAAATCAATCTTCCAAAATTATCAAACTTAGGGACCGCAGTTGCACCCATATCAGGTTCAATTACAATCTCATCATCAGGACCATAGTCTAATCCACTCTCATCAATAACTAACTCACACAAATAAAGTATGACAGGATAGGAATCTGAAGATGGATAGTCACCCCTATCTTGTGTTGGTCTAACAATTGGTGTTGTAATCGTTCCACCATTAGGTGCAAATGTGGGGACACATGGAAGGACCTCAATCATGTTCCCATCTGGTTCAACAATATCTGCAGACACTGAATTACATGGTGTTGAAACCATACCATTGGTGGGAATACCAACAGTTTGACCAGGAGGAACTGGAGGATAGTAATCAGTTGTACCATCACCAGGGTCACCAGTGATGACTGTATAGTCAGGTGGTGCCCAAGTGTAACCATCACCTCCTAATGCACCGTTAGGTGCGGGAAGGTAACCATATCCAGAATTTGTTACTAAAATATCAGTGATACCTACGGGATCTACATCATCTGGAAGAGGAAGTACAGGAAGTGCGTCAGCTTGAAAGGTGTATAATACAACATTATCACTATTCTGATTGACCTCTTTGAATACACCTTGGTCAGGATAAATCTGGAAGTCTCTAGGTCCTGCACTTCCCAAATTGAAGTCACCAGGTTGAGCTTTACCAGGTCTCCCACTCAAAGTATCGATGTAGTCACACCAGATTCCATTTCCTTGTTGTAATGCAGGACGATCTGTTTGAGTTGGATAGTCACCAAATATTGCCTCTTCACCACCGGCGTTTGCAACCTGGGCACCATCAGTAATTCTGATCTTAATGTTACCTGGGTCATCTGGACTCCACCCTTGATCCTGTGCAATCCTCCATCTTCTTCTATCAGGAGTTCTAAAAGTTGTGGCAGTTACTAGGTAATCCCTATTAGGATAGAGACACGCTGTAACTGTATCTCCAGCCTGGTTTATGTTGAATGAGAATGTTGTATCACCAGTGTAAGTTGGTGGTTCACCAACCAATGTAAATGTAACTTCAATCGGTGCCGTATCTTCAGTAGCTGATTTATTTAATTTAAATTCAACAGTACGACATGTTTCCACAGGTTCACCAGGAAGACCAGACACTGTTCTGATTGGATTACCTTTCGTCTCATTATCATCACCAGGTCTACCTGAAGTGTAAGGAGGAATATACTGTGCTACATTTGAAAAAGGATTGACACCAATGATCTTGCCACCAGATGGATCAGTTGTATATTTACCAGTCTTGGGATCAACGTATACTTCTTCTGTGACTGGTTTTGGTTGACCAATACCAGCCTCGATTACACTACCATCAGGTAATGTAACTTGACCTGGAGTTCCAATGAGGAACCCATCATCATTCAGAGGATTAACTTGGGGTAGACCCGGATTCACACCAGGTAGTGGGACGGGTTGAACGGGACCAAAGATTGGTTTAATAACTGCACCTTTACCAGTTCCACAATCATCATTCACCTTAATATAGGAATAACCTTCCTTAAAACCTATACCTGCACTAATAACAACCCCTGCCAAGATCTCACCTTCTGCAGAGACTACAAGGTCAATCTCTGCACCTGCTCCCATTCCAATATATTCTACAGTCGGAGGTCCACACTTTCTGGGTCCTAGATCACACTGACTGTTGGCCAATACGTTGGTGAAGTCAATATCACCTAGACTTGTCAATGAACTAACCGCTCCTCCTGCAGCACCAGCAAGATTCTGAGCAGAACTACTAATATTTTTAATCTTATTGCTCATACTGGCAATGTTGGACTTTCCACCTTTACTTCCAGGACCACTCAGAATACTCCACTCATTGACAGGTGGACACTCAGTCGATCCCATTCCACCACAAGTCAGGAACGAGATGAGATCGTTGACGAATCCCATGACATCACCAATCAGTTGTGTGACACCACCAGTGATAGCATCAAGACCACCCAAAACATCATTGATGGCATTTGAAATTAGTCCACTGATGTTACCAAAGGTGTTGGCCATGAAGTCTTCAACAAAACATCTTGGTACATTGACCAACTTAGTTGGTGAAGGGAGGTTTGAGAGAGGGTTTGTAATAGCTCCAGTGATTTTACCCATGAATCCACCAATCATACCTGGCAATTCATTGATGAGATTTCTGATAATACAAACAATGGCGTCACTAGCTGCACCAGTGGCCGTGTTAAGTGTCTCTCTCAAGTCAGGCATGACCAGACTGAAACTCAGTTTAGCTAGATTAAGAATCTTCTTGAGAATAAACTTCTCCATCTCAGTGAAGACCCACTTCAATGCACCTGCAATCTTACCTGTGACCTTCTTGATTGCATTGTCAACATATCTTTGAACATCGGCAACACCAGCAGCAATGGCACCTCTAGCATCATATAACAACTGATTGAACTTATGAATATCATTCATCACATTTGCCAAGATTCTCTGAACGTCTCCCATGGGAGCCTTATCACATTCAGATGTTTGTGACAATGGTTGAGGTGGTTCTTCACCATTCACAACATCAGCCTTTGGTTGCACTGAAGTATTACCTTGTGCAGATGATGTGTATTGTTGGTTGGTAGTGGCACCCTGAGCATTCTGTTGTTGGGCAACTTCACCACCACCACCAGATCTAACCTGAGTTGTAGATCTCTCTTGACCCATCACTGGATCATTATCAGGGTAACCGTCAAATGGAATGAAACGTGTTGGGGTGACGTTCTTCATCACCGCATTATAATCATTGTATCCCAGGACACCCATGATGACAGGGAGTTGTGCATCCTCCCCATCCATGAAGAAACCAAAGACAAATGTACCCTGTGTCAGGTTAGCATTTTGAGATGATCCTCTACCACCACCACCGGCAGTGACAGGATACATGACATATGCCCAAGGCAGTTCTTCATCAGGAATATCATCTGCATTTGCAGTGTGATATCCCATGATACGGACACGGTATCTCTCACCGAATCCCGACTGACCATCGTTTGTAGGATCGATGGAGCCAGATTTATTTTCCTTCCATGATTCTTCAGGTGGGATTTGACCTACCCACCATTGGAATCCATCTCTTCCTACGAAGTGTCTTTTAAAAAGTCCTTGTTCAATCATGATTATCTACCGTAAGAATCCCTAATTAAACCAAGACTGGTGAAACAACTATCTGATGTCACTCTATGACAGACATGTGCTACCATATATATCCCTCCACTTTCCTCATTAGAATTAGTGGGATTACCTTCAGACAGTTCAGGAAAACTACATTCAATCAGGTCACCTGCTTTAATACTAAAGTCTCCTGCAATTGTGATCTGTGTCTTGACTGTGAATAATTGATTATACCTCATGATACTCTGAACTTGAGTATCTTCAACCTTGAAGTTACCTTCACCTTCCTCAGATCCCCAGTTTTTAAGTTGATCATCACCACTACCTTTGGGATTGACACCAATGTCAAGGATGTGAGTCATGAATCTGGATGGAGTTTGTGTGAACTCCTTCGCGACAAAATTATATTGATCACCCTTGTTTCCAGCGACTTGCACCTTACCCTCTTGATCATTGATACTATATGATTTCTCACGATAATCCATCTTAAAGAAATCAAAGAAGATAGACTTATTATTGTATGTTCCCAGTGTCAGGTTCTGATGTAATTCAGTGTCACTTTCGATGGTGTAATTGAGAATCTTTTTCTGTCCAGTAACTTCATCAGGAGAATTATTATAATGATACTTACCGATAGATGTGCCCTGACCAAAGATGTTATCAATAGACTTGAAGTGGAATCCATCTCTGGTTTGGAAGAATAGGAAACCAGCAGCACCACCTACACCCTGTGATGGAACTGCCTTTGAGGCCAACCAAGTACAAACGTAGAATGGTTTCCTATCATTACCGATGAAGTTGTACTCCAAAGAAGTCTCATCAACATCATTTGTCCCTGATGCTCCAAGAACATCACTGAGGATAGATGTGACATGATCTGAGATTTTACCCTCGTATCTTTTAACCACTCTGGTTTGAGTGTTCGCGAAATACTCTTTTGATGCAAAGTCAACAACATAAACATCTTTCTGAGTACCAGGGATACCATCTCTTGCCCTGTTAACATAAAGAGGAACGGTCAAGTCATTACCTTGATTGTCACTGACAGACCATGTAGCTCTCTCACCACCACGAATTGGAAGACCGTCAAGTGAACCTTGATTCAATCCACTGTTGCCTGTTTCTATAATCTGTGCAGTCGCGGTGATTGAATTTGACAGGATACTTTCATAATATCTGAAGTCAACAATACCTGCAGACACATCAACACTACCACCTCCAGTATTAGAGGTGATGTTGAACTTGGATATATTTCCTGCTTGTGGTGGTGAATTTGACATTAACCCTGTTTATATAAGAATCCTAAGAGTTGTGATTTATAATAACTATTTAACACGTCTCCTGAACCCACAGGAACGATATTAGATCTACCTCCAGAAGGCATCTGTGGTGTTGTTTTTGGAGGTAGAATAATAGGAGCTGGCTGACCACCACTAGGTTTTTCATATGATGTCTGTCTCTGAACAGATTGTGGTGTAGAGGTTGGTGGTTTTTGTGGTGTCATCTCTGGTTGTTGTGTCTCTGGTTGTGGAGTCACACCCTGACTAATATCTACAGTGCCAGACTTAGGACCAAATCTGGTGTCACCGTGTCCAGTTCTTGCAATGACGTTACCCTTCTCATCTTTAATCTCAATGAAGTTACCGTATCCACCACCAGATGCATATGTGGCAGTCGAACCACCAACTGTTGGTGCCAGAATCTCTGCACCCTCAGCACTCTTATCAAATCTACTGTCACCCTTCTTAGGAATATAGTAATCAATACTATTTCTGTCACCGTAACTAGAGTGAGAGTGAGCTGCGAATGCTCTCTCAAGTAGTTTGACTTTTTGATCGTAGGACATGTTTGTGTCCCATATCTCACCAGCCACTCCTTGATTGGAGAACTCCATGACTCTACCTTGTTTTGCGTACCCTGCAGCCATTTGATCAACCATAGCCACCTTCTGTTCCATCGGAACACTCTTCATAATCTGAGTGTCAATATGATAGTCAGCACTACCACCAATGTATTGTGATGCACCAGTACGAAGACCTGTAGCCATCGCTTCACCCGTTGATGTATTTGCTCCTGGAATCAGAGGTGTCTTTGCTTCTGAAAATAGTGCTTTATATTCTTCATATGTATCAGGTAAACCATGATCTTCTACTTTAGCGTTATAAAAATCAGTCTCACTCATCATCTTTTTAGATTCTGTGGATGATGGCATAGTTCCATCAATATTAGAAGCACCACTATCAAATAATTCTTGCTCCCCAGGTCTAAGTCCTCTCGTACCCATCCCATCAAATACCCCCACAGAACCATCAGAAGCCACAATAAAGTCACCAGCTCTGGCTCCCTTAGTATCTCTTCTTACATCAGACTTATTAGTGACACCGTCTTTATCCTTCTTTTCACCCTTACTCATAGGATCTCTTGTAAAGAATGACTTCCAGAAGAGACCCATCTTTTCAACTATATTCAAAGGGTTCATCATCCACACGGGGTTCGGAATCTCACCTAGTCCTAAGACACTCATCTTAGGAATACCCTCAATGAATCTACCAAATCCATCACCAACCCATTTCATAGCCGTCTCACCGGCACTCATAACATTGGTGATGTCCTGTTTCAGTCTTTGGGCAAGGGCATCTACACCACCACCCATCAATGCAACATAAGCCAGGTCTCCAACATACTCACCGATGATTTCACCGATGATTGGACCTAGGATAGGAATAGGAATTGCCAATCCGAGAAGGCCACCGATGAATGTACCACCAGCTTTAAACAACGCCTGAGCCACTGGTTCTCCAGACAAGAGTGAGGTGATGGCTACAATCAGAGGACCAACGACAGGTATATTTCTTAGTGCTGTCTTGACTGCCTTAGATGGACCAAGTAATTTGATAATGGCTCTCTTACCTACCTTGAGAGGACCACCCTTAAATACTTTACTTCCTTTGATACCACCAGCCAACGTGCCTTTTAAAGGTGCAGATGTAAGCTTACCAGCTTTAATCTGATTCATCACATACTTGGATGCCTTGGCGTTAGACATGCCATTATCAACCAGACCTTTATACATTCTGGCAGCTTCATCACCATGCAGCCTTCTCATTCTGAGTGACTGAGTTAAAACTTGTTGTGTTCCCCTTCCTGTTTGTCCAGTCAGTTTCTGTAAATTCCTGGCCGATCCACCTAATTGTGGACTCCTGGTGTCGATTGTTGCAACTCTACCTAATTTCTGACCTAACTTCCCAACACCCTGACCTAACCTCCTGACACCTTGTCCAACAGCTCTTGCGGCATCCCCAATCGCATCTAATCCTCTGGTGATAAAACCTGGGACTAATTTACTCAGACTTTTGAATACGTTCTTAATTCTTCTTCCAGCATTCTTGAAGATTTCTTTGACTGGTTTGCCAATTTCCTTGAGGTTCTCAAGAACCTTAGGCATTATCTTCTTGAACTTCTTACTACCAAGTTTGAAAGCTTGACCAAGACCTCTAAATCCAAGGAAAAAATAGTGAAGGTTTACTCCAACAAAATTCATACCCTCTAGGATTCGAGGTATGAGTGGTAGTAAATTAACCGCAATAAATCCAGCCAGAATATTACCCAGGAATCCCATGATCCCTGAGGCCTGTGCTACCTCACCTGTCTTCTGACCAATGAATCCTAAGATACCACTACCACCCTCTCTCTTTTTTTCCTTGGCTCTCTTCGCAGCCTTCTCCTTATTTCTTCTATTTGTCTCATTTATTTTATTCTTAGACTTAATTGACTGACCAGTTGATTTTTCAATTGCACTAGTCAATGCAACGATACTCTGGAGTTGTTCTGATAAAGTTTTATAATTAACAACAGCCACAGGTTTATCTTTAACCTTTGCAGGTTCCTGTGGATAGGGAACCACAATATCACCCATCAATGGTGATGTGGGTACGATCGATCCTGAGGGAGACTGAATGATACTTCCACTCTCATCCTCACCAGGAGCTCCAGGGCCACCTCTCTTCCTACGACCTATTCTCTTTTTAGCAACATCTTTCAGGGCATCACCCGCACCCTGCATGATCTTTTTCTTGGTGAGACCACCAGAAATGGCTTTAGTAATACCAATGATAGATGATAGTGCTGCCATTATCCTACGATGTTATAGATGGCTTTGACGACGATAAGATCAGGATTTTTCATGTCCAATGGACTGAACATAGGACTATTACTACCACTACTGTCAGATGATGAGGTAGGAGTAGTATTATTAGATCCGGCAGCAAGAACAGGTACCTTACCCTCACCAGATTGTCCAGAAACTAATGGAGGTTGAGGTGGTGTCTTCTTAGGTTGAGCCGTTACCACAGGAAGAGATCCACCTTCATAATCAGGTTTTTCAAAGACTTTTGTGGTCTCTGGTGTCCCTGATCTCAGTTGTTGTGATTGTTGTTGTGATTGTTGTTGTGGAGTCTGAACTGATTGACTAGACATGTTCCTCAATTCAGACATATCACCCGCAGATGGCATACCTTTTACATCACCTTCTGGAGTTTCTCCCTTCATGTACATATCAAATCTTCTTTGCCTATCAGCTAATCCATTCAGACCTGGATTGATACCTAATGTAGCACCCTTAACATCCCCTCTTCTAGCCGCCTCTCTATCGACACGATCTTTATAGAACCTAACAGCAATAGCTGCAGCAATATCAGGGTCAGCCGCAAGTTCTGGATTACTGATAAGATCAACACCAACCAACTTACCAAAGTGTCCGTAGTTCCAACGACCAGTCAGCTGGATGTAGCCTCTTCCTTTAAACCTAGGTCCATCACCTGGTTGAGTATTACCAAGAACCTTACCAGTGGCTGTGCCAGTTTCGTACTTTTCACCTGATGCAATTTCCGTATCGTATCTAAAACTGCCGGACTCATGACTCATCTGTGCCATAAACATGGCCAATTCAGTTGGGTCAGTGATACCATTCTTCATGGCATAAGCCTTAAGATGAGCAGATCCATACTTACCTTTCTTAGGTGTTGAATTACCAGTAATACTCTCAGTAGGACTGACTTGAGTTTCTTTTGGATCTGCCTGAGAAATAGTAACCTTGTAATCCCTCATCGCTTTTGCAAAGTCAGCACCACCCTTTCTTGTATTCGGGAAACTGGCTCTTTGAGGAGGATCACCGACCAAACCACCATTCTGCATGGCTTTTACGGAACCGACATTCTGAACCATCGCCATTCTTGGCATATTATTTCCACCACCAGCGGCATTCATGTCCATCATGGTATCTACACCAAAGGTGTCAACTGCACCCTTACTCATGACGAACTCACCAGGTTGAAGTACCACTAATTGTGTATCGGATCCGGCACCTGATACCCTCTGGCCTGTGTCACTTCTTACCTGACCACCCTCCGACATCGCGGCGGCGGGAACCTTGGGGGCTTTCTCTTGTTTCTTGGGTGGTGACTTCTCCTCTTTGGGATAAGGAATTAAGGGAATCTCAGGTATTTCAAGTTTAGGGATATCTGGTAGATCTAATTTAGGAACACCAGGTATTTTACCGATAGTATTATTAATGGCATCTTCAAACATTGTCATACCAGTATTCAAACCATCAATTAGAAAATTAAATGGTAAGAAAATAATGTTACCAATAATTCTCAACACGGTGTTGAGGAACATGATAAAGAGATTACCAATATCAACAAAAAGTTTCCTTGGATCTTTAATATAATCCAACAATTTAAGGACCAAGAATCCCGTCAATACGTTTGATAAGAAATTAAATATTTTACCAAAGATATCAGACAGTGGACTGAAAACCTTCTTCGCAATACCGGCAGCTTTCTTGGCCATGTCACCAAGGCCTTCAAATCTATTCTCCTTCTCTCTCTTCTTCGCTTTCTCTCCTGCAACTCTCGCTTTGTTTGCTGCCTTCTCCTCTGCCTTCTGTGTCCCTGTCAGATTTTCCAAGATGGCAAGAAGACTTGACTCAATCCTTGTCAGACTTGGTGCTACTACAGAGGTAAGAAATTCATTCAGTCCTTGTTCTTGTTGTGGTTGTTGGACCTCTTGCTCTTGTGCAGGTTGTTGTTGTTG
>CEON01102370.1_pt1 | contig 10861 bp, 19 predicted proteins | sample 530291 | NCBI WGS metagenome assembly CEON01 (sample SAMEA2619888, study PRJEB7988) | marine metagenome | biome: marine biome (ENVO:00000447); feature: surface water layer (ENVO:00002042); material: "saline water (ENVO:00002010), including plankton (ENVO:xxxxxxxx)" | depth 5 m
TTCCATACTTATCTTTAGTAAGATGCAGCACAACGTCGCAGTTGTGAGCCTTACCGTAAAGATGAGCTTTCAGCACCTCATGAGCCCTGTCACCAAGTCCTGGAGTTGTATAGGGCGAATCAACAGAAGCGCGCAACGATCTTACAGCAATATGTTTACAATCCATAAGAAGTACTCAAATTCACAGTATTAAATTTAACAGGACTTGGTAATACATACTGCATTCTAACGTTGAAAGAATTGATCATAAAGTCAGATTGATCCATGCCAAACATTTCTACAGCTTCTAGCATTTTGTTAGCGCCTTGCGGCGTGATCGCGTACGCGCCCGTACCCGGAGCCATCATTGAATCTTTCCAGACATTTTCACGGTAATAAAGCAATGGATAATTATCAGGCATATCATTCACACCAAAACTTGGCCATTCATAGTCTCTAAACTGTTGAAGAGCAAGTTTGTTTGGAGGTCTAAATACCCATTCAGCGTTTAGAATCAGATAGTCTTCAAAATCCCACTCATCATTCCATTCCATTGTACAGACAGCGTCATGCTCAATAAACGCCATTGGTTCGTCTTCTTCAACAACTTTTTGCCAAAAATCTATATGGTTATACGCGCAAGCAAGTTTCGTGTGATAACGATTTTTGTTTTCCTTTTCAAAGTTCAGCAGTCTGCTTTCTTCAATAATTTTATTCGTATGTTTGACAGTCTCTTTTGTAAGACCTGCTTTTACCTTTACGTCCCAATCATACATCTTAAAAGAACTAAAAGCTTGTTTTGCCTGCTTTTCGCTGTCTTCGTGGTCTTTAATGTATACTACTCTAGCTCTCATTTTGATAACCTTATAATGTAACTATCAGGTTCTCCTGATTTTTTACGTAAGTCAAACTTTTCAATCTTCATGTCAGAATTTTCAAGTGTAGTTAAAAATTCGTTATTGATTGTTGTATTATATTCGTGTGGTTTCTTCTGTAGCCAATAATGATCAAGTTCTGCCATTGTCATTTTTTCAAGTGGCCATACGTCTTCAATAAAGTATTGACCATCATCTGAAAGAAACTGCGAGAAGTTTTCAAATGTTTTCATATTGGCTCGTGGAGTGTGTTTACCGTCATCGATAATAATATCAAAACGAATATCACCCCATTCTTCTTGTACTTTTTCGACAATATTTTTTCTCATAGAATCGCCTTGAATAAATTGACATCTTTCAAGAGAATAAGGTCTGATACTTTCCATTGGAAATCTTTCGAAGATATCTACACCGTAAATTTCTGCGCTGTCAAAGTACTCGTGTAAGGCAAGAGTACTCGCGCCTTCCCATACACCAACTTCAAGGATTTTAATTTTTTGATTCTTATATGGCTCGAAATATTTTTCGTACACCATATGATAACCATGTTTTTCAGATTTATCTGTATTATATTTGTTAAATAATTTTTCAAGTATCACTGCACATCTCGCATCAACTGATCAACATCTTCACCTTTTTGAGGCAATTTATCTTTTAAGAAGAAATGAACAAAATACGCTTCTTTGACGTAATAGTCTATTACAGCCGTATAAAGAGCATTCCATTTCCAGTTAAGATTTTTTACCGTCATCTTTTCTTTATATATCCAGTAGTTAAGTAATGTCTGATCTGTTGACCATTTCCATGTGCCTATACCGTCTACAAAATCTTTAAACTCAGGCCTTTGAATAAACTGTTTACCTGAATCACCACGAAGGTATTTAGTAATAGATTTATTCATCATCATCAATCCCATATTCATGAAAGGATGACCTGTTTTACCTTGAGGTTTCCAATAGTCCTTCAATTGACCATATTGCATACGAGAATAATTTTCAATCTTTTGCTCGTACCAAGGTAAAATAGGCATAGAAGCTTCTATGACACCAGAAAAATCCGCGTCAGCGCTTGTATGTTCAAAAATATTTGGAGAACCTGGACGAATCCATATATCCGCATCTATAATGCAGATCTGATCGTATCTGTCCCAATAGTCAAATGCATTTTCTTTTTCGTAAATAGGCAAGAAGCCACCGTATTTCTCGTATGACTCCTTGCTTCTATTTGTAACAAATACATCAGGTTTGATTTTCATAATCGGCTGACGTTGTACGATATGATCAATGTTGTATTGTATGCAATATTCACGAACTGAGTTTGTACAATGGTCGTATAATTTAGATGGTTTACCAGTGTAAACCTGATATATCATTCTTTTCATATCACTCCTTATTTACGAGACGATTTAGACGGTGATGATTTTTCCGAAGCTGCTTTTTGATATGCTTGTGCGCCAAAGAAAGCGCCAACTAGAGCAGATACAGAAACAAAATAAGTTGGAGCAATATCTGCAATCAGCGCTGCAGCTTGCAACTGTCCTAAAAAAGTAGTAACAAAGATACCAGCAGGATAAAGTAATAATCCTAACAAAGCAAACCACGCCATACGACGGATTTGATCCTCTTTCTTATCTTCGTTATCTGCTCTCATCATTTCACGTTCGAGCTCAAATTCCTCATCAGTGATTACTCCATCACCGTCCTTGTCAAAATGTTCATACTTACTGCCGGCCTCTAAAGTTTTCTGTGCAGCCATTTTTATACTCCGCTAGAATTATGTTAGCAATTTCCATTGCACGATCATAACCATTGCGCAGACGATTTGACCTAAAGCCGTGTTCTGCGAACCATTCAAGAGTATTTATACTTGAACCTGAACCAACAGAACTAGAGAATTCGCTTGCAAGTTCTTCAAATTCAGTTCTTAGATTCAGTAATTCTATATGATTCATTCGTATCTTTCCTTCATTGCGTCTAGTAATTCCCATTCAAGATAATCAATATCGTCTTCATTTGCTTGAAAACGGATACCAATACCACCAGCATCTCTCCAAGCCTTGATGTTTTGAGGCTTGTCGTCGATTAGAACATTTGGCAATAGATCTTTATAGCTCCAAGCGTATTTAGGTTTGTTTGAAGTGAAGATACAGTTATCAACATTGTTAGGCATAAAATCCCATTCTTGTAACCAATTGCGTTTGTGATAAGCAGAATTGTATTCATCACCACGAAGAGGTGAAGAGCAGATACCCCAGTCGATACCATTATCTTCTGCGACTAACTTTACAAGATTATGAACTGCGATCGAATCTGATCTTCGATCTTGTTCGCCAAATACAGGAAGCCGAGCAAAGAAATCAGTACCTTTAAGTTTGGCAAAAACTTCTTCTTTCCAACTTAAGCTTTTCCAATGATCAACTCCAAATTTTTCTTCAAGTCCACCAAAGAAATCGGCAATTACGCCATCCATATCCAAATAAATCATATTATACTCTCCTTAAACAAATCTAATTGGTAGCCTTCGCCTCTCCATATTTTGTAGATAGCAAAGCTTTGTTCAACAGTAACCCACTTGTAGCCAAGCAGACCAGACCAAACAAATCCTTGGTCTCTTTTATAGACCTCATACGCTTCGATATGACGAGCAGTTTCGTTTTCAATTTTCATCGGACCATCTGATTCGTACATATCGATAAGTTCTCTAAAAGTAAGACCGTAAAAATCAGCACGTTTATGCAAAATAGTCATAGCACCTTTGATACGCATTATGCAACCTCCATCATATCTTTTTGAATTTCATCGTACGCTTCTACAGCCACACGAAATAAATATGCCTGTCTTTGAAAGGACGGCAGTAACCCACCTTCTGGGTGATGTGTAGGGTATTGTATTGATGCTTTTTCTATAAACTCTTCACGGGAAATGTTATAGTATTCGTAAGCAAATTCTTGTGCTTCTAAGATTTCAACTTCATGTCTCATAATTTAGCTCCTTTATAGTACTATTATATACTATTCGGAGGTAAATGTAAACGTTTTTTTTCACTTAAAGTGAATTTTTTTTAATTAATGTGAAAAAAGTTTGCGTCTGTCGTATTCTTTTTTTGTAGAGAGTAGAAGTTCAACGAAGTTGTCTCGATGTTCTTCAAATATGAGAGGATGATTATCGTCTACGTCCATAACGATCACCGTGTTCGGTATCGCCAGGCCTGTACGTTCTTCGAACATGATGGCATACGCCGACGCTTGAGCAAAGTAGCTAGCAATATTCTCTTTCTTTTTGATGCGTTTAGACGTTTTGAAATCGATAATCGACGGTACGCCATTCCATTCAGCTATACAGTCACAACGACCAGCCATACCAAGATGGCGACTATAAAGAGCAGTTTCGAGGCCAAAGATTTTTCCGATAGATTTATCAAGAATTGGCCGCAGATTCGCAAGGCTTTGCTTAATATGAGGGAGATTGTCTGATGTATCTTCATTTCTTAAGTACTTTTCAATAATGCTATGTACAGCAGTACCGCGATTAGAAGCTCGATGGCTAACCTTATTCGCTTCTTCTTCGCCAACTCGTTGTCTCCATTCCCTGATGGAGTCTTCACTGAGTATACCTAGTACTGTTGTGACGCTAGGATAACGAGAACCATCAGGAGCAACGTATACCCTACCAGTTTCCCGTGTGTCTGCAACCAAGTCATCGTATCCGATATCCAGCTCTTCATGTTCAAATACCCTTTTCATTTAGTACGGTCCTTATCAGTTCATTATCTAAGCTTTCTTCAGGAATGCAGAACATATTACCCCATTCCCTTTGTTGTGCCAATTCAGCTAACCGCGTTAAATTTTGCCAGTAAGTTTTGCTAAAGTGCGTGCATTGTTCTACAGTATTAAATGGCATGTTATCAAACGTGTGGTGCTTAATATATTCGCCTGGTCCAGCCATCATGACAATCAGTATGTACCATTTCATGGTATGTCGCTCCAACCTATCAGTGCTTTAATTTCTTCTGGGTCAAACTGTACGTCACCTGTTCCACCAGACAGAATACACGTAAACATACCATAATCTTGTCTTTCGATTACTGTAACTTGATCATCTTCTGGATCAAATAGAATAAACATATCAGACATAAATTTAGATCCATCACCGTTAAATGAGTTGCCACGGAAATACATCAATGGTTTCATACCGTCTTTTTTTACTTGAGATAGCATGGCCACTGCTTCTTCTAAGGTTGACGCACAAAGTACAGGTTTACTATATAGCTGAGCTTTCGGACCTTGTTCCGCTTGCACTTTATGTATTTCTTTTGGTTGTTCTGCTTTCGTGGTTTGTAGACAACCTGTTAATAGCACTGTTGCCATAATCCATTTAAACGTATTCATTACTTTATTCCTAGCATTTCCTTCGTCATTATATAATCACGAAGAAAGTCTGATCTTACTATATCTGCCCAACCAAATGTAATCACACTAAAATTTTTAAGTTGCTCGATGATTCGTAAGAATCTTTGGATCCCATCTCTCTCAGCTTCATCTTTGAAATCAGATTGGCGATAGTCACCGCTAAATATGACTCTGCAATTATTACCTACTCGTGTGATTACAGAATCGAGCTCGTGGAAGTTGAGATTTTGCATCTCATCAACAACGATTATACTATTATCTATAGTTAAACCCCGAATAAATGATGTAGTTGTGAACTCTAATTGATGACTATTCACCATTTTATTATAAGTCGCATTATCGCCAAAAAGCTCATTACAAATTGCCTTGTATGGCGTTTCAAAGACTTCCTTTTTTTCTTCTATCGTTCCTGGTAAATATCCCATGTCTCTCGTAGGGACAACCGATCTGACAATAATACACTTATCATAAGGCGTCTCTCGCTCGAGAACCGATTCCAATGCCAAGTATAACGCAACAAAAGTCTTGCCAGTACCAGCTGAACCAGCAAGTACGAGATTATCACCATCATCCCACGCATTCCATGCTCTATCTTGGTTTGTAGTTTGCGGTTCAAATTCGAAAAGATCTTCATATCGCGCTTTCGCCTTACTCATGTTCATCAACCCATTTGAGCTCTTGTATCAATCTATAGTACCATTTTCTATCATGATCGTCGGATGCTTTATTCGCATCTTCTCTTAATTGGCCTATCCGAATCTTTATATATTCAGATTTAGACTTCTTTTTACCACGTCTCATGTCTTAATTTTATTGCCAGCCCCGGAATTTTTCTTTATACCATTCAACACGTCTTGCCAACCACTGCCAGCTCGACGAAGATTAGACATGGTATTACCACAAAATGCGGGTGTAGAGAGTTCTTTTACAACATCTGGCATTTCATCAAGTATAGTCTGTAACTCGTTCCAAGAACATGTTACGTCCCATGTTTTATTTGTTTTTATATCACGCAGCGTGTACTTCGGCACCTTGATATCCTTTCCACCAGTCAGGCGCTGGTCGACCCTTTTCCCACTTAGCAAAATGTTTTGCAACATGGTAATAATTCTGATAAGCTTTTACAGCGTTACCAGGAACCATACATTCAGGATACATCTTCATGGCCTGAGCAAACTCTGTTAAATCACCTTTCGGAATATTTCTTGGAGGTGCTTGAATAGCCCAAAGTATTTCTCTTTGAGTCTTATGAGTTTTGTATGGTTCTTTTTCTGTACTATACCTATATGTATACTCATCGCAGAGAGCATGTAAATGCTGCCAATGCCATCGATAATTGGCTTCTGATTTCATAGTCCATACAGTACAAGGATGGCCTGTATGTACAGCGGCATAGTAGAGTAATTCAGCTTCAAGATCGTCTGATCCTTCGTATAGATCCCAGTACTTTACCATTCTTTTACCCGATTTCGAAGGACGTTTCATTTCCTTACCGTCAAGTAAACGATGAGAAGTACACAACATCTGTGCTGATTCTACAATCATCTTAGGTATATGTTTATCGCACATCATTTGTGCGGCAATTACTGGGTCATTATCAAGTACAAATATATTCATAATCCGGATATTATAGCTTCATCATTAATTGTTTAATTCAATAAGTAATTATAACATAGTTTAAGACGTTTGTATACGATTATTTTTTCTTCTTATATTGAATTTAGTTTAGGTCCATGTAAGTACGATATTTGTTGCTCTATAAAGTTTCGTTTCTTTAAGATCTTCTGTGCTCTGTTTTCTTCGCCTTTCTTTACTAACTTTTTGGCGTATATTTCTAGTTCGGCTGAGTCTTTGATTAATCTTTCGATTTGAGCGTTCATTAATAGTACCTTATGAAAAAAGAGTGTACAAATTGATGCACACCCTGAAGTTAGAGTTAAAATGTAAATCAGTAGACTTTTAAAGGTTATCTCGTAAAAGACCAGGAAAAGCCTCCTCTATAATCGGCTTCGTAAGATTTTTAAGAGGCCTTTTGTTTACCATATCAATTACATGCTTAGCATCTCTTGGATGCACGCCCTCGATAATTTCTAAAAATATTCTTTCGCGTTTAAACTTAGGAATAGATTCGCTTGCACGAGTACCTTTGACAAAGTAAACAAATTTCTTATGTTCTCTTAAAAGACTTGATGGATGGTTATGAGCTTCTGAAGGCGTATAAGGTGGGTCTCCGGCTGGAATATCCCATTCAATAGTAGAATCATATGAGCCACGTATAATATCCTTCAATGGCCAACTTTCATTTTGTTTAAGAACCTCTACCTTTTTGGCTTTAGTTCTCTGTTTCGCTGCTTTTTCAAGCACTTCAAATACATCTAAATCCATTATACAAATTCCTCCACGGATTCAATCAGCTGCTTCATATTTTTATTTATAAGATAAGGAAACACCAGGCCTTTATTATGCCAAGGATCTTGATTTTTATATTCTTCTAAGATCTTTTCTTTGAGACGATCTGGAGTTTTAGTAAGATCTATCAGTGTTTCGTTACGACAGTAATTACGATACCATGAAGCGGCGTATAGTAATTCACCTTCACCAAGATCTTTAAGTATTGCTTCTTTCTTCTTTTTAGAAAGAGGTGTTTGTCTACGGCCTTCTACAAATACATTGTCGTCTGATAGTACGTTTGGTACGCCATCACCGCCATCACCTTGTAATATTTTAAGTTTTAAGTTTTGACGTGGATGGCTTTCTTCTACGTATTTTTTTGTCAAAGGAGAAAACTGTGAAACGTTATCATATCTTTGTAGTTGTTTGAAGTCGTGATCAGCAGATATAATTATTACAGGTTCGTACTGACCAAACTCTTGTGTATTTTCACATAGTGTACCGATAATATCGTCTGCTTCGCATTCGTCAATTTTAATAACATGATAAGGAAAGTTTTGTTTGATTTCATCTTGTACGAGTTGAAGAATACGAAACGCTTCGCCCCAATCAAAATCAGACTCTTCACGAGATTTGCGACGACTTGCCTTGTACTGTGGAAAGTAATTACGACGCCAATTGTTACCACTATCGATTGCAAGTACAATCTCACCGTAATCTTTTTTGAATTTAGTACGGTACATGCGGATAGAGTTAAGCATCATATGACGTAACATCTGTTCGTCATTTACTTTATTAACAGCAACTGTGGCTATTGCGATACCAGAGAAATCAATTAGAATCATAATAAAACCTTTACATAGTTATACAGTATATTATATCATATTTCAAAGTAAATGTAAACAGTTAATTTAATCTTTTTTCAACCATGGTGGCAGGTGTTTGGCATGTATCTTACAGCCAATAAACTCATTTAGCCACTCATCGGAAAGAAGGACGTCATTATCGAACTGAGCTTTTGCTTCAAAGTAGGACATTTCTCCTTTGGTTCTGCAGAGTCGGATAATTTCTCTTTTGTAATTATCTGGCCCTCGCTGTTCAACGAGTATTTGAAGTTCTTTACTAGATCCATAATATTCTTGCCAGTCGCTTGGTTGCTTTGTGCGTACTCGCCGAGCTCGCTTTGAATTTTTTGGTAGTACCTTCGGCCGCCAAAAGTTCTTTTTACCGATATATTTCTTGCCTGTATCCAGCTCTGTGATGATATAAACGAATCCTTGGTAATCATCTGGGGTCTTGTCATAAATGTTGTTTTCATAGTACCACGTCATGTAGTTATATATTATTCGTCTTCAAACCAATCTAGAGGCTCTTCTCTCTTGATCAATTCAAAGGTGGTAGAGCCACAAATGGGACAATACTCTGGTTCCTCAAATGTAGTAACCAGTGATTCATTTTCACATTCGTGGCATTCTATCCTATACTCCATCAGAAGTCAATTTCACATGCACCACCAGCACATGCCGCTGCACCCAATGTATCAACGTCTACGTATGTCTTTTCTGTAAGATCTGTCTTCCAATCTACTGGTTGAAGATTCTGTTGTATCTTATTCCATTTATGAAGTAAATAAGAATCTTTCAAACAGTATTCTGTTTTCTTAAGATCGCCTTCAAAATAGTTATGAGCAAAGTTTGAGAATCGTCTGACCCAGTCTTGCTTTGCTGAGTTTTCTGAAGATTCAAGTGTAAGATCCTCGCCCATACCTTGCGCTGTAGAGCAAGCGATCCATAGATTTGTAAATACTTTGAGTGCGTCGACAACCATACCTGAAGCGAATATAGCACCTTCACCGTACTTATCGACCATATCTTCAGCTGTAATTACGGCTGTGTTTGGTGCTTGATTGTAGTCTTTATCGCCTGACGGCGCAAGGAAAGAGATACCTGAGAAAGAATAGCGATTCTCAAACACGTACTTCTCTACATCATCCCAGTCGTCGACAATGATTGTGTTTGAAACGTTATGACGAATACCTTCGTCTGCACATAACTCCTCATTTGTGCCTTCGACAACCCAATACTTCTGAGCCTTTTTGACGAGGTCCAGGTGTTTTACACCGTACAGGTTATCTTTAAAGTAAGAGCCTTGATGAGGAATGATCGGAAAAGAAATTACAACGTCAGTACCTGATGCTGACCATACTGATTCTTCAACCATATAAGGATTCGATTTGATAATAGCCTGAGTAATTTCAGACTCTTTATTCATTTGAATGTTTCTTATGTATTGTGAAGAATGTTCTGCATGTATACCAGAAGCGGTTCGTAGCAGAACTGATGCATTACCACTTGGCTTAACGCAAGTAGTACGAGCAGCAGGATTAATGCCAATAATGGCTGCAACTTCCCTGTTGACCTTCTTAACAATGTTTGCTCCCTTTTTAAGGATCTTCGTATCGAAAAGAATATCGGGGTTATTCATCCATCCTGTAATTGAAACACCAAGCAATGCTTCGCGATCGAAGATCTTTTTAGATACAGGACTTAGAAATTTAAAGTCCGTGTATCCCGCTTGTAATGTACCAAGAATGGCACCAGCACGACATGCTTGATAGAAATCGTCTTCAGTGGTACACATACCACCGTTAATTTCTGTTAGGTTACAGCCTTGCCAGCCAGACTCACCTTCGTACTGAGGATACATTCCAATCTCAACACAAGGATTTGTTGTATGTTCTTTAGAAGTTGTAAAGTAAAAACCTGGTTCGCCAAATGATTTAACAGAATCCATAATCTTTGCAAACATTTCAGGTGTAGCTTCGTCTCGTACAATAACAGCTGAGTTATTTGAACGACCGCGCTGTGGGTTGTCCATAAACCAATTACCTGTTTTTGCGTTCATCATTTCATCGTCTTCTGGAGAGAAGAGACAGATTGTTGCGGAACGACGTACACCACCAGATAAAACAGCGTCAGCTGCGTGCATACAGATATCATACACTGTAATAGGACGAAGAGAAACCGGTTCCTTTGCGTCCATTACCATACCTTGTAACATGTGTTCAATTTTGTCTAAAGACTTACGTAAACCTTCTGGACCAGGTGCTTTGAATCCGCCAGAGATTTTAGCGCCTTTTGGCCTGATCTGAGACAAATCAAAGAATACACGACGACCTTCGTAATCTGGATATTTGCCACCACCTACC
>CEON01026904.1_pt1 | contig 10856 bp, 4 predicted proteins | sample 530291 | NCBI WGS metagenome assembly CEON01 (sample SAMEA2619888, study PRJEB7988) | marine metagenome | biome: marine biome (ENVO:00000447); feature: surface water layer (ENVO:00002042); material: "saline water (ENVO:00002010), including plankton (ENVO:xxxxxxxx)" | depth 5 m
GTTGTAGTTTCACCTAAAGTAGTAATACCCGAAACACTTAATCTTGCTGCTTTAATTCCCTTATCAGCATTAACACCTTCACTAAAAGTAGAAATTCCCGATGCTTTTATTGCTGATGCAGAAACATCACCAACAGTACTAAATCCAGAAACATTTAATAATGATGCAGAAGTGGCACCAAGAGTACTAAATCCGGATACGACGAGATCTGTACCAGTTGCATATCCTAATGTTGAAATACCTGTGTTCTTGAGACCTGCTGTGGTAGTTTCACCTAAAGTTGTAATACCAGTGACATTTAATCTTGCTGCTTTAATTCCTTGAGATGCTTCAACACCACCAGTAAGTGTAGAAATACCCGATACTTTTATTCTTTGAGCAAGAATACCTTGAGATGCTTCAACGCCACCAGTGAGTGTGGAAATTCCGGAAACTTCTAATGCAGTAATTGAAGAATCTCCAAGAGTAGAGAATCCAGAAACGTTAATGTCAGTTGATTCAACGTAACTTACTGTAGATATTCCACCATAATTAAGAGATTCGCCTTCTAAAGATGTTAATGTTGAAATTCCTGGTGCATAAAGACCTGTATTGATACCAGCAAGAATAGTATGAGATAGTTCTACACTTCCTAAAGATGAAAAACCTGATACTACAATATCTGTGGATTCTACATAACCTAAAGTAGAGATACCAGGGGCATTGAGACCTGTATTGATACCGGCAAGAGTGGTATTAGATAACTCAACACTTCCTAATGTAGAGAATCCTGATACTACAATATCTGTAGATTCTACATATCCTAAAGTAGAGATACCAGGGGCATTAAGACCTGTGTTAATACCAGCAAGATAAGTGTTATATAATTTGGCACTACCTAATGTAGAGAATCCAGAAACATTGGCACCATCAGCAGTTGAATATCCAAATGTATTGATTCCACTAAAGTTTACAGATCTACCTGTTAATTCTGTAATTGTGCCAATAGAAACAACAGCAGTATGGCTTCTTAAACTTACAAATGAACCAACACCACTACCAACAACATCACCTCTTGCATAAATTGCGGTGGTTCCTGTGGTTACAGGGCTAAAAGCTGTTAATAAAACATCTGGATTTGTAGTACCTACACCAACAGTTCCAACTCCTGTTACGACAAATACTGATGTATTAATGCCTGCTGGAGTGCTTTCAATTCTTAATGAATCTCCATCGCCCTTTTGAACGATGAGAACCATATCTTCGGATGTTGATCCTGAAAATATACCTGCGCTCTTGTCTGATGGTGGAACAACATCCAATCTGGCATTTGGTAGTGTATTGCCAATACCAGTATTTCCTTCAATGTAAGCACCACCATAAATGGCTAGTCTTTGATCTGCCGTTCCTGTTGGTTCATCTCCCTCTACACCTAATACAACTTCACTAAATGTTGTAATACCAAGAACTTTAAGTGATGTAATAGTTGCAATACCAGTGATGCGTGCATCAGTGGCAGCGATACCACCAACAACATGAAAAGCGTCGGTGGGTACTGTAGTACCAACACCGACTCGACCATTAGATTCTGCTGCAACCAGAAGATTTTCGTTTACCTCAAGGCCATTTTTAATAACAAAACTCTTATTAATTGCCATTTGGGTTCACTCTCCCCCAGTACGCTACTTTTTTTATTATTTATCAGTATTGATAGTCCATATTTTGTCCATCAACAAAACCAAATATATCAATTGCTCCAGACCTTGAGAACGTTCTAAATCTATAGAAATCATATTTATCTGTAGATATTGAAACATTAGGAACAGATGATGGCCAATATACTCTTAAACTATTTCCAGATTGATTCTTAAATGTATTAATACCAACCGAATTAGAACCATTTGATTTAACTCTGATAATAAACTCTGAAGAAGCTTTAGAATCTGGAGTTCCAAAAAGAGTAAACTGGGTAACATCAACACTGGAAGTTGAAAGATCTAAATCAAATATTGATGCCTTGTTCAAATCAATATTAACATTTCCAGCAGAAACAGATACGACTTCAATATTTTCGGAATGAGATTTAGTTCTCAATCTTCCTTCAACATCTAATTTAGTTCTTGGATCTACTGTACCAATTCCAATTCTATCAGTCGCTGTTGTGGTGATTGTTGTTCCAGCAGTACCAACAACTAATGTAGATGTAGTTACAATTCCAGTATTAATTTTTGATGATGATCCACTGAGAACATAATTGTTGGATGTTAGAATACCACTTACATTTAAATGTGTCGCATTAAGGAATCCATCAAATCTTGATCCATTACGGACACGAAGTTCAGTTACTCCAACACCTACACCACCAACATCAAGATTGAAATGTGGAGTTGTATTTCCAACACCTACCCTACTTTGAGAAGAATTGTAGATACCAGTTCCAAGTCCAGCTTCAACTTGAGTCCATCCTGTTGCAGACACATTCAAGTTTGTTAGTTGTGATCCATCTCCAGAGAAATTAGATGCATAAATTGTTGCACCAAAAGAAACATTATTCGCAAAATAAGATTCACCCTCAACTTTTAATCTATATGTTCCTGCAGTTGTTCCAACTCCAACAAATCCACTATCTTTAATACTAAAGATGCTAGATCCAGAACCAACTTGGAAAATGTGATCACCGAGATCCATGGTTGTTGTTCCAATTCCTACATTACTGAAAATATAAGAATCAGTATCTCTGGAAAGTGATATAGCTCCTATTCTCTTCCAATCTCTATCATTGGTGTATATCCAACCAGCATTTTGACCTTGTAATGGTGAGTTTGAATAGATTTGATCACCAGGTACTGATTCTTGTGTTGGAGTTGCTATACCTACAGAATATTTTCTTGGAAGATTTGCATCACCTTTGATTAATAAATTCTTTACTTCAATACCATCATCTGAAGTTGAAGTAATTTTATCTTCAAAAACTGCTGGAGTTTTACTTATAGATCGACCTTCTCTAGTAATCGGACCATCAAATACAGTTTCTTCCCCAGAAACATTATTGACTTTTTTATTTCCAAAGTAACTAGATCCTTCATTGTCTATACCATCAAAGAAGTTAAGACCACCATCTCTCTTTATTGATTGTGATAATATTTTCTCATCAAATGTCTTACCTCTTGATTGTTTATCTGGAAGACCAGTCGAATAATTACCAGGTCCAAATCCAACATACTCCCAAACATGACTTTGAGCCACATTTCTAGATGGAGTTCTAAACTCTACAGGAATTGGATTTATTTTACGAACAATGGATCCTGAAGTATGTGTAGTTGCTTTTGTTCCAAAAACAGCACGGAAAACTGAAATTGGATTTACTGGAGGGTCACTCACATTAGTTTTAATTCTAACAATTTCATTATCAATTAATAGATAATCACCGATTGTTAACGAAAGTGTATTAACATCAGTTAAGGAAATTTGATCAGTTGTTGCATTTGCAATACCTGAAGATAGAGTTGTTGTGATACCTGCATAACTTACAGATGCTCTTCCAGTTAAAATTTGAGAATCTTCATCAATGTCTCCTGCATTTGATGTCCATCCAGTTGGAAGAGCAAACATTGATGTTCCTGTAGAAACAGGTTCAGTTGTAGCTCCAACACCAAGATTTATTGTAAAACTAGTAAGATTTAAGTTTTCTCTGACAATAAATTCTCCACCAAATTCTGGCATTGTTGAGATGCCAGTGTTTATTTGAACTTTGTTATTTAAAACAAATCCATGATTGGATAGAGTAGATACTGTTGCAATTCCTGTCGCTCTAGTATAATTAATGCTATTAATTCCTACAGATCTTCCAATGTTATAGACAGATGCATTTGAAAGTGGAAGTGATCCAATACCAGTAGTGACAACACCAGTAATCGCAGAATTGGATTTAACTACAAATTTTCTATCAGAACCTATGCCAACTTCACTGACTCTATATACGTCATTATATGATTGATATGTGCTTGAGGTTACACCAGATATTCTTACAGTATCTCCAACATTATTATTAATCTCTTCAACAATTACCTCTGCTAAAACGACGGTACTTGAAGATCCTATACTGACAACATTACAAACATTACCTACATGATATCCACTTCCACCACTCATGATTAAAATGCTTGTAATTCCACCGCCCTCGGCGTCAACAGTGATTTTTGCTGATGCATCCTTACCTGTTGGCCCTGAAGAAGAAGCAGCACCAACTAATTTGGCATCATAACGAATTGTTTCAGTTCCTGTTGTATGATAATCACTACCACTGCTTGCAATACTTACTCTTGTAACACCATTCAATCCATGATCATGTAAGGTGTGAATTTCATGGGTTGTTCCATCAACACTAGAAACAATATCAGTAATTCCAATTCCAGAGCCAGTATCTAAAAGAATTTTTTCTGCTGTTTCTCTTGTAATACTATTTTTATCTTCATCAACAACAACTTTTCCTATTGGTGATGCAACAGCAACAGATATTGCTGGATTTGGGTTTGATTTTGGATTGTCATAGTCAACTTTAGGATAAAGATTGCGAATTGATTGTGAAAATGCATCATCAGTAAATGGTGCAAGTGAAGGAGAATTGGATGAATTTAATACTGTCAAGTGATAAATTCCATCTTGTTCACCATTGACGTACTCTTGAACTTCATTTACATTTTGTACATAATATGTTGATTCATATCTCTTTCTCTTATAATATGGTAGAGTTACATCTCTGACTGTAGTATCATTCGAAAATATACCAGGATCTGTTGTTAAACCAACAGTAAATTCTCTCGCACTCGAAATACCTGTTACATTAAACGTTCCATTAAATCCAGAGTTTCCTATACCTGTTGAATTAACAGTACTCTTCACATTGATAAGTTCAACTTGAGATCCTATCGATAATTTGTGTGGAAGTTCTGAAAGAAGATGAGCTTCGGATGTGCTACTATCCCATCTAGCATGAGAAACTATCTTAAAGTTTCTAATTTGATTAATATCAGTAATAGAACCAGAACCAAAATATTTTTGAATTTCTGTGGAGGTTGATGCTATAGAAGTATTAGATTCTTGAATGATTGCACCAATAGATGGTGGTCTTGCATTTGTTGAAGATGATGATGGAATTACATATCTAAATTTGTAAAGAAGATCATCATCTGTTCTAAAATCTGGAGTTCTCTTTATGTAAGTTCTTGGAGAAACATTTCCATATTCAGCTGTTCCAAGACCGACAATAAGATTATTATAAATTTGATTATCTGTTAATGATGATCCAAATGCAACCTTAACATACCATTGACCAACACTTGAATCATATTGAATTGGATGTCCAGTATCTCCAGATCTCTTATCAGAAACTCTACTTACAACATTAAGGGAACCGCCAAAATTATTAAATGTTAGAGCAGAATTTTCATTTGCATCAGTTCTTGTTTTTGCAAGTTTAATTTCGTCAGAATTCAATCCTGTTGTAATTGCAAAATATAATTGATCTGAAAATAATCCATCAGGAAGTGATCCATCCTCACTTATAATTCTAACACTCTCTCCATTTTCAAAAGTATGATCCTCTGTAAATGTAATTGTGCTACTTGAAATACTATTAATACCAGCAGAACTTCTATTTACATTAAATAATTTTTCCGAACTAACTTGAGAATTGGCCATTACAATTCTCGAAGAGTATTCAACTTCTTCTGATCCTGCACTGGTTAATACAAACAGTCTATCAGATTCTTTTGCACCTACACTATAAGTTTCTGTAGTATTTTCTGGAATAACATCACTGTTTTTTTGATCATAAAGATAAAGTCTTTCAGCATTAGATTGATTTTTTGTCGTTTCAATATCAATTAAGCTAAAAGGTATTAATCTTTCAACTGCATCAATTTCTTTTGGAGGTATGATATGTGTAATATATCCTAAATCGTCAGTTTGTGATGCAGTATCTCTAAATCCAACTGATGATAAAGATTTTGATCCAAAATTGGAATTACAATTGCTGAGAGATAAATTTGAACCATTTTCAGATACAAACTGATCAGAGAATCCGATTGCAAAACAAGAAACTGCTTGAATATAAGAGTCGTTGGAACCTTTGATATGGAAATTAGAATATGCTGGTTTATAAGTGGCATCCCCATCAGAACTTAAATTTTCATTTCCAGGAATTGCAGTATCTTCATAAACACCATCAATAGTATTAAATTTTACAAATGCATTTTCATCTTTTTGTAAAGAAATTCCGGAGAATTGTGATACTACAATAGACTTAAATCCTGAAGATTTTGATCCATCTGCAAATAATCCACACATACCATAAACAGATTTCATGGTTATGGTATTTACATATGGAGAAGCTGAGGTTATATTATCAGTTACAATAGATGCTGTTGATGCAGTTACACCAGGTAATGGATTTAATGGAGGATTAGCAAGAATATATGTAAATCTTGTAGAACTAATTTTATTAGATACAACATATCTTCCATTATATACATCATCAGCAATTCCTTTGATAACTATGATATTATCAGTATCTAAACCATCAATTGCAGAATCTGTATCTACAGTAATTGTAGAAGATGTGACTAATCCATCTCCAGCCTTAATACTTGAGATACCAACACTTTGACCGGTCGGGCCTACAATACGATACTCATCAACCTTTGCCTGAATATCTATTCCTGAAGATGGATAATCTGGTTGAATTTCTCTTCCACTTGCAGTTCCATAAACAAGACCAATCTTCTCATAATACATATCCAGATCTGTTCTGGTTGATTCATATGTTAAATTATTATCTTTAATACTTACACCATTTGTTCCATCAACATATTCAAAACATGTCAGTTTATGGTGAGAAAAATTTGGAGAATATAAAGTTTCTGTATAGTCAAGATAACATGTTTTGTTTGGATCAGCATCTAAAACAGTAAAATTTGAAACATATGATCCACCAGTTAATCTAAAAATTGCTGATCTAGAAATATTACTGTCTGTTGGTGATGGTATATATTTTGGTCTTATTCTTGTTTTTCTTAAGTCAATACCGATAATTGATACGCCACGAGGTACTATTACCCCACCATAAACACTGTTAATTTTATATAGAGCATTATTTTCAGCATCTAAATTATAAACAGTCGTTGAATCCCATGCAGTAAAATCATCAGAACTTAATCCATTTCTTAATCTGAAAGTACCTAAACCTTCAGGAATCCATCCAGGTCTATTATCAATATCATAATCTCCTGGATATACCAGAATAGTAGTTTGATTAAACCTATCATTGTTTAATCCACGTTGATATGAAAATCTAGACGCCTCAACTAAAGCTCTTTGTATGGATTTAAACGGACGTGTGAGAGAATTTCCTTTGTTATCGACACTATCCGTAGAGTCCAAATCATTGGGACTCACATACAAAATATTGCCACGAACATTCTTGATAAAATTCTCTAATCTTGAGAGACCCATTTTATTTTCTGCAAGTAATTCCTTATATTTTATTTATCGCATAAAATCTTGCTCATCACAAAGTTCTATTTCTTGGTCAGGCATATCTTCCGGATTCTCTAAATCAATAGAAAAAATCATTGGATGCATTTCTTCATCAATCAGATAGAATGAATATCGATACATTTCATCTGGTTCAAAAGATATTGATTTATTTGCTTCTTTAATTAATTCTCTATCGCGCAAATGTCCATCTGGAAGTTCATCAAAAGTAAATGGAAGGCCATTTATGAAATACATTTTCACAATCATACTGCCATTATTATACCAACAATATGAACTGGTGATTTTGTATTGATAAGACATATACTTACCGTTTTGTCTTATTTATTCTTAACTCTGTAAGTAGGGGATGCGGGACTCGAACCCGCACGGACGACACATCCAACGAATTTTAAGTTCGGCTCGGCTACCAATTACGACAATCCCCCGATATAAGACCATTACAACTCAAAGAGTGTTAATGGTCAAGTGGGTGATACTGGATTCGAACCAGTGACCAATTGCGTGTAAAGCAACTGCGCTACCACTGCGCCAATCACCCGAGTGCTCCTTGTCAGGATCGAACTGACCTTTCTTCTGTTATGAGCAGAGTGCTTTCACCAGAGAGCTAAAGGAGCAAGTGGGAATGCCGAGAATTGAACTCGGTTCACACGCTTATAAGGCATGGGCATTAACCAATATGCGACACTCCCAAGAAAAACCTTATTCAGGTTTATATGTTGGTGGATGAAAAATACAATACTCGTTAAATGTGATTTTCATCTCCTTGTTGGTCAGTCCTGCGTTTTTCGCTGCTTTTGGTAAATTCCATTTTGCCGTGAATAACATTTCCATAGACTGTCGGGTTTCTGGTCTCATAATTATAGCATTCTAGGATATCTTTGTAAAGCTCTGGAGAATATACATTCATCTTATCAAAGAGGATTGGAATATGCAAGAACGTCTTCATTACAAGTAGTACGAACAAATTGAAGAACACTCATGAATTGTTCTATTGTTTCACAGTCAATTACTTTCTCGTCACCTTCGTTTGAAAACAAATAGAACTTCCTTTTAGTAGGATCAACAACACAACGGGTGAGAAACTCGTCTTGCATTCGGTGGGTTTCCTTGATTACTCATATAGTATAACAGGGAGCGATGGGGTCGTCAAGGGCTTTCGTTCTCTAGGGCCTCCAAGCGAGCAAGAATTGCTTTGTTTTCTGCATCAAGTTCTTTAATAGCATTTACCAAGATAGGAATCAAATACTCATGGGTGACACCATAATTATCTTCATTATCTACATTAGTAATAACTGGATGTTCTGGAAGTTCGAGAGATAAAATTTCTTGAGCACAGAAACCATATCTCATTTTTTCATCAATAAGTTCATCTGTATCTCTACTCTTAAATGAATACTTAATTGGATTTACATTTCTCAAGAAATCTCTTCCATGTGAAACATTACCCCAAATACACTTGTTACGAACATCAGAGTTTGTTGTCCATGCAATTTGAATACAAGCCTTTGTATGACTAGTATTACCCATATAGATCGTATCACTACCAGTATGGTCTCCCATTCCATTCACACCAATACCAGTTCCACAACCAATCATAATATTATTGGAACCGGTTACTAAACATCCTGCACTTTGGCCTATTGAAACATTATTTTCTCCAGTGAGATTGGAGTATGCTGCACGATGTCCAATGGCAATATTAAGATCTCCCTCGGTGTTGAGATATGCTGCACAATCACCAAAGAAGTTATTATAGCATCCAGCGGTGTTGCAGAGTCCTGCACACTCACCAAAGAAGTTATTATAGCTTCCGAAGGTGTTGGATCTTCCTGCACACTCACCAAGGAAGTTATTATTAGATCCAGAGGTATTGCATCGTCCTGCGTAATATCCGAAGAAATTATTACCGCTTCCACAGTTGACACGTCCCGTACTTCTTCCAAAGAAGTTATTATTACTTCCACTACCAACGCCTCCGCATCCTGCCAGATAACCAAGGAAGTTATTATTAACTCCAGTGGTGTTGGAGTATCCTGCACAATGACCAAGGAAGTTATTATAACATCCTTCAGTATTGCTTAATCCTGCACCTGCACCAATGAAGTTATTATAATTTCCAGTAGTGTTACTACATCCTGCCAAACAACCAAGGAAAGTATTATTACATCCTTCGGTATTGCACCATCCTGTCCTACAACCTAAAAAGATATTATAACTTGCAATGGTGTTTTTACATCCTGCACACTTACCTATAAAAATATTATAACTTCCGGTGGTGTTACAACGTCCTGCAAAATTACCAAGAAAAGTATTGGCCTGTCCAGTACTAGTTTCACATCCTGAACTTCTTCCAAGAAAAATGTGATCAGACCCATTATAATTTGAACATCCTGCTGCCCACCCAATCATAACATTATAAGATCCCCCAGTCCCAGTACATCCTGCACAAGCTCCAGCATAAAAATTATGACTTTGACTGCAGTTGCTCTTGCCTGCATATCTTCCAAGAAAAATATTATTGCTTCCAAAAGTTAAACATCTACCTGCATGGTATCCAATAGCTACGTTACTATGATTGCCGCCATCCTGTCCATATCCAGCACATTCTCCTATAAAAACATCATAAGCAGTAAAATTTGTTCCTCCTCCAGCATTACTACCAATCAAAACACTACCACTTGAGTGGTCAGGATCAATATAACTTCCCGACCCATCTGTCAATGTTAAATTCTTACCAACAGAATTTCCTATACCAACAATGTGTGATGCCTTTAAAGCATTACATCCAGCATGATATCCAATAAAGACATTTCTATCTCTAGTAGTATGTGCAAATCCTGCACAAGCTCCCAAGAATATATTCTGTTCTCCAGTGGTGTTGTAGAAACCTGCACACTCGCCTATGAAGTTATTACAACTTCCAGTGGTGTTGCAGTTTCCTGCAGACCGGCCAAGGAAGTTATTATGACATCCTTCGGTGTTGTAGAATCCTGCACTACTACCAAGAAAGTTATTATAACATCCACAGGTGTTGCGTCTTCCTGCACTAAGGCCTAGGAAATTGTTGTAACTTCCTTCAGTGTTGCACTGTCCTGCAAATGCTCCAAAAATATTATTTCGTCCTCCAGTGGTGTTGGAAAGACCTGCACACTTACCAAAGAAGTTATTACAAGTTCCAGTGGTGTTAGAACATCCTGCCTCATAGCCAAAGAAGTTATTATTATTTCCAGAGTTATTGAATCGTCCTGCGTAATATCCGAAGAAATTATTACTGCTTCCACAGTTGACACGTCCCGTACTTCTTCCAAAGAAGTTATTAT
>CEON01068258.1_pt1 | contig 10848 bp, 23 predicted proteins | sample 530291 | NCBI WGS metagenome assembly CEON01 (sample SAMEA2619888, study PRJEB7988) | marine metagenome | biome: marine biome (ENVO:00000447); feature: surface water layer (ENVO:00002042); material: "saline water (ENVO:00002010), including plankton (ENVO:xxxxxxxx)" | depth 5 m
GCTCCAATTTTCACAGATGTGAATATTGCGTACCAGATAGTAACTGAAGCAGATAGTGGCTGGTGGATATTTGGCTCTACTTATGAAACCTCATACTTTGAAGAGGGCAACACGATTTTTATAACTAATCTACAATCACACACGATTTTTTCAATCATTGGGCTCTATTTTGGAGGATCGTTGACTAGAAAATAAATATGAATGATAGATATTATTACGATAATTTATTAAAAAAATTAGAAGATCGAGAAAATTCTATTAAAGAAACTATTTGCTTTGGTGCAGTTATAGATTATACTGCGTTTAAGGAGATGAGAGCCAGACTCTCAGAAATCTCTAAAACGAAACAGGATTTAAAAGACCTGCTAGAAAAGGTGGATAATGATGACTAAAACCCTTTATGTGCCAGATCACATTGTCGAACAAAAAGTAGACAAAAAGGAAAAAGAACAAGGAGAGCTTGAAAAAGCTTATGTAAAACCTGAGGACAGAGTCCTACAACCAGAAAAACTTTCAAAAAAAGCTATAGATAAAATGCCTCAACCTACAGGTTGGAGGATTTTAATATTACCCTATCAAGGAAGAAAACAAACTCAAGGAGGCATTCTCATACCTGAAGAGGTAAGAGAAAAAGAAGCTGTGGGTACAGTCTGTGGCTATGTGTTAAAAGTAGGTCCTTTAGCCTACCAAGACTACAATAGATTTGGAACTTCTGGAGCTTGGTGCAAAGAAAAGGATTGGGTGATCTTTGGCAGATACGCAGGAAGTAGATTTAAAATTGAAGGTGGTGAAGTGCGTTTACTGAACGACGATGAAATTTTAGCTAGAATTAGTGATCCTAATGACATATTACATATTTAACTAACAACATGGAGGAAACCATGCCAGAAACTGAAGAAAAACAGCAAGAACAAGAAACTGAAGAACTAAGTGTTGAGGTTGAAGAAACCCCAGAAGAAACTTCTTCAGCTGAAGAAACTCAAGAAACTCAAGAAACTCAAGAAACAGAGGAGGTAAAAGCAGAAGAATCCTCTGGAAAAGAAGAGTTAGAAGACTACAGCGAGGGAGTCAAGAAAAGAATTAATAAACTGACCGCGAAACTCCGCGAGGCTGAGCGTCGTGAAAAAGCTGCTACTGACTACGCTCAGTCTGTTCAAAAAGAGCTAGAAACCACGCAACAAAAGACAAAAACTTTAGATGATTCTTTTGTTCAAGAGTTTGAAAATAGATTAACTTTTCAAGAAACGGCTCTTAAAAATGAACTTAAATTAGCTATTGATAGAGGAGATACAGAAAAACAAACTGAACTTCAAAAACAATTAGCTGATTTAGCGGCTGATCAAAATAAATTAAAATTTGTTAAAGAGCAAAAAGAGCAAGCTAAAACTGAAAGCACCGCTCAAACACCGCAACCTGAACAACAAGCTCCAAAACCAGTTGATCCTAAAGCTCAAGCTTGGGCAGAAAAAAATACTTGGTTTGGACAAGATGAGCCTATGACTCTTACTGCTTTTAGCATACACAAAAAATTAATAGAGGAAGAGGGATATGACCCTACTTCAGATGAATACTATGCAGAACTTGATAATAGGATTCAAAAAGAATTTCCACATAAGCTAGGCTCAGCAGAGCCAAAAACCAATGGTAGAAGTACTCCTCCAGTCGGCGGAGCTACTCGTGGAAACCAACGAGCAAAACAAACAAAAGTGAAATTAACTAACTCTGAGGTTGCAATAGCTCGTAAACTTGGTATAACTAATGAACAATATGCGAGACAAAAAGTCCGCATGCAACAATCGTGAGGTAACAAAACATGACCGATAAAAACCCACGCACTTCTCAAAAGAGAAGCAAAGAAACAAGATCCACACCGTGGAAACCACCGTCTACACTAGACGCACCCCCAGCCCCAGAGGGATTTTGTCATCGCTGGATTCGTGAATCCGTAATGGGCTATGATGACAAAAAGAATCTTTCTGCTCGCCTACGCGAAGGCTTTGAACTTGTTCGTGCTGACGAGTACCCAGATTTTGAAGCACCAACTATCCAGGATGGTAAACATGCAGGAGTGATTGGTGTTGGAGGATTGGTACTTGCTCGTTTCCCATTAGAAACTCGTGATGAACGCACAAAATACTATAGACAGCAAACAGCTGATCAAATGACTTCTGTTGATAACGATCTAATGAGAGAACAACATCCATCAATGCCTATCAGTAAACCTGAAAGGCAAACTCGTGTAACCTTTGGTGGAAATGATTCTACCAAAACTGAAAAATAAAGGAAGAAACTTATGGCAAATATAGATGCTGCATTTGGGTTAAAACCCTATAAAATGCTTGGAGCGGCAACAAACTCCAATGGCATAATGTCTTTCAAGATTCAAACATCGGGAACTGCGGGAACATCTAGTGTAATTTATGAAGGAACACCAGTTATTCCTCTCGCAAACGGTATGATTGATATTGTAGGCAATGCTAATGGAGGCACTGTTGCTCTGCTTGGAGCATTTATTGGTTGTGAGTATACCGCTTTAGACGGCACTCCAACTTTTACAAACCAATGGCCTGGAACGAGCTCTGTTAAGAGTTCAACTGAAGCAACTGCACTTGTAGCTGCACATCCTGATCAATTATTTTTGATCAACTGTGACGCTGCGGCAGCTGATTCTATTATCCATGCCAACGCAAACTTTGCTACTGCTACATCTGGTGACACATCGACTGGAAAGTCGTCTGGAGAACTAGCTGTATCTACAGCAAATACAACAAACACTCTAAACATGAGAATCGTTGGTTTTGAAGATTCACCTTCAAACAGCGATGCTAGTGCTGCGGGTCGTTTGGCAATAGTTCAATTAAACAATCACTTTTATCGTTACAATGCTAACAATACTGGTGCTGGTGTGTAAGGAGGTACATCATGGCAATAACTAGATCACAACTCCTTAAAGAACTCGAGCCAGGACTTAACGCTCTGTTCGGATTGGAGTACGATAGGTATGATAATGAACATGCCGAAATTTTTGAAACTGAAACTTCTGATCGTGCATTTGAAGAGGAAGTCATGCTTACTGGGTTCGGCCAAGCTCCTGTTAAAGGAGAGGGTGCTGCGGTCACTTTTGACTCTGGCAACGAATCTTTTACTGCAAGGTATACCCATGAGACAATCGCTTTAGCGTTTGCTATAACAGAGGAGGCTGTTGAAGATAATCTTTACGACAGACTAAGCTCTCGTTATACTCGTGCTTTGGCAAGATCTATGGCAAATACTAAGCAAGTTAAAGCTGCGGCTGTCCTAAACAATGCGTTTGACAGTAGTTTCGCAATAGGCGACGGTAAAGAACTCTGTGCGACCGATCATCCGACTGTGGGTGGTGGTACATTCCGTAACGAGCTTTCTACCGCTGCAGACCTTAATGAAACATCACTAGAGCAATCTCTAATTGATATTTCAGCTTTCATTGATGAAAGAGGCTTAAAAATAGCTCTTCAAGGTCGTAAATTGATAATTCCACCAGCGTTACAATTTGTAGCGGAAAGGTTGATGGCTTCAAATTTACGAACTGCGACAGCTGACAATGACATCAATGCGATAAGAAACATGGGAATGCTTCCTGACGGTTATGTAGTTAATCACTTCTTAACTGATACAGACGCGTTCTTTATTAAAACTGACGCTCCTAATGGTTTTAAACACTTTGAAAGAAGTGGCATTAAAACTAGCATGGAAGGAGACTTTGATACTGGCAATGTTAGATACAAAGCTAGAGAAAGATACAGTTTTGGTGTTTCTGATCCAAGATGTGTATTCGGCTCTCCAGGAGCTTAATGATACGGAGGGAGGCTTGTGCCTCCCTCTTTCTTTATGTTATGTTATAACTCTAGGTAATATTAATCGATCTATCAACCAACCTAGTGGACTTTGCCAGATGATAGATTATTTCTTTTAGGAGAAACAAATGGCTAAAACAACATTCACGGGACCTCTCAGGTCCAGATCAACCAACGGTTTTGTGTCAGTTACAGTTAATTCAACTACTGGAGCTGAAACTACTTATGGTAAATTAATTGGAACTCATTTACAGATTGACGCTACAAGCGGCTCAAATAGAGCTTCTGATTTAATCGTTGGTAAAAACGGTTCACCAGAAAACACAGTCAATCCTTTTGCTGAAAGCTCATCACAGCTTTTCCCAATAGGAACTAAACTAATTTATGGTGATAGAACTTTTAGGTATGCTTTTATGGATGGTGCAGTTACAGCAGGAAAAGCTTTACAATCTGCAGCAGCCGTAGCCAACCACAGAGATATAGCAGTCCAAGCAGCAGCTAGTGCGGCAGCGACTTCTGTTACTGTGACTTTAGGTGCAACAGCAGCGACTGAAGATCAGTACGCTAATGGGTATTTACACATTAATGATGTTGCAGGACAAGGTCAATTATTGAGTATTGCTACTCATGCAGCAGCAGACGCAAGTGCAAACTTAGCGGTCACTTTAAATGATGCCGTTGCAACCGCTTTAACTACAAGCTCAAAAGCTGATTTAATTGCTAATCCTTACAAGGATGTCGTCGTAGCACCAGCTACAGAGACAGGTCCTGTTATTGGAGTAACTACTATAGATATGACAGACAACTATTATGGTTGGATTCAAACAGGTGGTCCTTGCTCTATTTTAACTTCAGGAACTTTAGTCCTTGGTGAAGCAGCAGTTAGATCTGATACAACAGCAGGAGCGGCAGAGCCAATCGATGCTGATGTAGAAGGCGAATCAACAATAATAGGTCAAGTTATGGTCGTTAATGGTGACACCGACAACAGTGTTATCTGGCTTAATGTTGACAGTTAAGGAGTAAAATAATATGGCTGATGCAGTTACTTCTCAAACTATTGTGGACGGTCAAAAGACCGCTGTGATGAAATTTACTAATATTTCAGATGGTACTGGAGAGAGTGCAGTTACAAAAGTTGACGTAAGTGCTCTTGCAGCTTTACCTGATGGTACAGCTTGTACGGCTGTTACAATTGAAAAAATTTGGTGGCAGTGTATTGGTATGAAAGTACGAATACTATTTGATGCTACTTCAGATCAATTTGTAATAGAACTTGGTGAAAATCAAAGCGGTAATCATGACTACACAGGTTTTGGTGGTTTGACTAATAACGCTGGAAGTGGTAAAACAGGTGATGTAAAATTCACTACTGTTGGCCACACCTCAGCGGATACTTATACGATAATTTTACAATTACGGAAAGAGTACTAATGGCTACTACTAAAAATGTAAAAAGAACCCCCTCTGGAAGAATTACTTACAGAGGGGAAACTTTTGCTGGGTATAATAAACCTAAAAGAACTCCAGGAGGACCAAAAAAATCTGCTGTTCTTGCTAAAAAAGGCAATCAAATAAAACTGGTTAGATTTGGAGATCCTAACATGACAATTAAAAAAGATCAACCAGGAAGGAGAAAATCTTTTAGAGCTAGACATAATTGTGCCACAGCAAAAGATAAATTTTCAGCTAGGTATTGGTCATGCAAAGCGTGGTAGATATGGAAGCAAAAGATGTCGCAAAGCTTTTAGAAAAGCATGAAGCAGAAGCTAAAATTAGACTGCAGGAAAACAACAGAAGATTTTGTCAACTTGAGAAAAAAATTGATAAATTAGATATGCGTCTTTGGGGGATTGCTTTGTTAATATTAGGAGTAGCCTTTGCTGGCAAAATATTTTAAATGACTATGACTCGTGGGCAAATGAAAAAACAAATCACTAAAGCTCCAGGAAAAAGAAAGAAAAAATTAAAAATTCCTAAAAAGTATTTAGCAGGACTGAGTGCAACAGATAAAGCTAAAAGGCGTAAAGAAATAGAACGCAACGCTAAAAAATCTTCTAGAGATAGTTCAGCGTATAAATTTGCAACAGATTTTGACAAGAAAGGTAAGCGTCGTAAAACAAAAGTATCTAAACATACCAAAGCTTTTAAAAGAAGGTTTGGTTAAAACAGGAGTATATTATGAAAAAGAAAAAGAGCAAAAAACTGACACCAAAACAAAAGAAACTAGCAGCGATGACACCGCCTAGAAATAAAATTACTAGGGGGGATATCATAGCTATAGCTAAAAAGAATAAAGGTAAAAAGAAGAAGTAATGGCAAGGAAAGGTTTATACGCAAACATACACGCTAAAAGAAAAAGAGGCGAAAAAATGAGAAGGAAAGGAGCTAAAGGTGCTCCTACCGAAGCACATTTTAGAGCAGCAGCTAAATCTAAAACAGGTGGCAAAAGTGTCCAAAAAACGAGATCCAAAAGTAGGAACAGGAAAAAAGCCTAAAGGTAGTGGTAGAAGACTTTATACGGATGAGAACCCAAAAGACACTGTGCCTATAAAATTCGCTACTCCAGCTGATGCAAGAGCAACTGTTGCTAAAGTCAAAAAAATCAACAAACCGTTTGCAAGAAAAATACAAATACTTACTGTTGGAGAGCAGAGAGCAAAGGTGATGGGCAAAACTCAAGTCGCAAGTATATTTAAAAAAGGCAAGGAATCTATTCGTAAACAAAGGAGAACATAATGGCTTTAAGTGCAAAAACAAAGAAAACTTTAGCAGAAAAAGCTAAAAAAGCTAGAGCTAAAGGTAAAAAAGTAACCGCAGGACAACTCGCAAGAGTTTATAACAAAGGTCTTGCTGCTTATCGTACTGGACATCGTCCAGGAGCTACACCTAGTCAATGGGCTATGGCTCGTGTGAACAGTGTGCTAACAGGAGGAAAAGCAGCAAAAGTAGACGCTCATATCTTTGGTAAGGGCAAAAAGAAAACAAAAAAAGCATAGGAGGAAAAATGTCTTATTTGGTCAGCAACATACCACATTTTAATTGTTGGGTGAGAAAAGAGTTTACACATAATCACGAAAAATATAGAGGAGAGTTCATACATGCTATAGCATTTGCAGTAACAACCATACCAGACAGGAGTTTGAGTTTTCAAGTAGTTTTTACTGGATGCGAATCTGACGATGATGAAAAAGAACAAAACATTCATGGAGGAGCCATGTGGGCAAGACTTCCAATAGCGGCTCTTGTAGGAGATTCCCCTTATGAGGAATGGCCTGAACGTATGGAAACTCATTTAGTTCAACCTTGGGATTGCAGTTCGCACTATCATTCTGTCGTAAAATTTGATAGAGTTAGTTCAAGTCCTTGGTTATGTAAAATTAATCATGAGTTTCATATTGGTAAATATATGTTTACAATAGACTATACAGGATCTGAAATAGCTGATGATCCAGCTCAACATAAACAGAGCCATGTGATACAGCTAACAGACGCGGGAAAGTGGACAGGTAACATTGTCGCTTTACCAAACAACAGGGTGAGGGCTACCTCTCCTGCCATGTGGGAAACTGGAGAAGGTGCTCCAGATTTCAAACCAAGCCAGTGGATACTGACTGCTGAAAGTGATGAAAGCTACATGGATCCATCGGTAACTTTTGACAACTTATATGCCGAAAAGCAGGAGAAAAAGAATGGCAAAAATGAAAAGTAAAAACGGCACTCGCACAAAAGCAATGGGTGGCGGTATGATGAAAAGTAAAAACGGCACTCGTGCAAAAGCAATGGGTGGCGGAATGATGAAAAAGAAAAATTACGCTAAAGGTGGTATGATGAAAAAGAAAAATTATGCCAAAGGCGGTAAAGTTATAAAAGGACCTTACAGTTAAGGAGTAGTTTATGGCGACCTCTGGATCTACAAATTTTGAGCTCGATGTAGCTGATTACATTGAAGAGGCTTTTGAACGCTGTGGTATGGAATCTCGTACAGGGTATGATTTAAAAACAGCAAAAAGGTCTTTAAATTTATTATTAGCTGATTGGGCAAATCGTGGTCTTAATAGATGGACGATTGCACAAACTACTACTTCAATCAGTTCAGGTACAGCCTCTTATAGTTTAGGTGCAGACACCATTGATGTATTAGGTGTGATTATAAGAACAGGATCTGGTACAACACAATCAGATCAAGTTTTAACAAGGTTGAGTAGAGATGCTTATTTAACCATACCAAATAAAAACACTCAAGCTAAACCTAGTCAGTTCTATATAGACAGACAAATCACACCTGAAATAAAACTATGGCCAACTCCTGATGATAGTTACTCTATTGTTTATGACAGACTAACTCGTATGGATGACGCAGATACTTTTATTAATACTATGGAAGTTCCGTTTAGATTTTATCCTTGTTTGTCTGCAGGATTAGCCTATTACTTAGCTTTGAAAAAAGCTCCAGAAAGAGTGGCTTTATTAAAAACTGTATATGAAGAAGAGTTTAAAAGAGCGGCTGATGAAGACAGGGATCGTGCTAGTTTAAAACTTACACCAAGCAGGGATTACTATACAAGATCATGAAATATGCAGTAGGCAAAAAATCTAAAGCAATTTCTGATAGATCAGGAATGGCTTTTCCTTATACAGAAATGGTAAAAGAGTGGAATGGTTCTTTTGTGCATAGATCTGAATATGAAGAAAAACACCCTCAACTAGAACCAAGTCCTCCTCCTGATGAGCCACAGGCTTTATTTAGCCCTCGTTCAGATAGGACAGAACCTCAAACTGTTTTTGTAGGACAAAATGTTTTTAGTGTAAGCAAACCTTTACAAGGAATTATTCAATTAGGCACAGTAACGGTGACCATATCATGAGTTATACATACGATCAGTTAAAACAAGCGTTACAAGATTATACTCAAAACACAGAGACAACATTTGTAAATAACCTTGATGATTTTATAAGATCAGCTGAACAAAGAATTTTTACTACTTGTGATTTAGAAATTTTTAGAAAAAACCAAACAGGTACAACTACCAGCGGTAATCAGTATTTAAACTTACCTAGTGATTATTTAGCTTCTTTTAGTTTATCTGTATTAAACTCTAGCTCTAAAGAATTTTTATTACAAAAAGATGTCAATTTTATTCAAGAATTTAATCCAAATAGCTCTACTACAGGCACTCCAAGATTTTACGCCATGTTTGACACTACCCATTTTATATTAGGTCCAACACCAGATGCAGCGTATACGATGGAGCTACATTACTATTATCGTCCTACAAGTTTAACAGCGGGAGCTGGAAGTGGTACTACATGGTTATCTACAAATGCTCCTAACGCCATGCTTTACGGATCCCTTGTAGAAGCTTATACTTTCATGAAAGGAGAAAAAGATTTAATGGATTTATATAACGGAAGATTCATAGAATCATTAACAAGAATTAAAGACTTAGCAGAGGCTCGTGAAAACGCTGATGCTTATCGTAGAGGGCTTCCTGAAAAGGTTAGAACATAATGTTTGATTTATCGTTAAAAATACCAAAAGAGCCGATTGTAGGAGTAAAAACAACTCACAACAGAGGGTTTACTCCAGAAGAAGTAGCTCAAAGATGTCTTGAAAAAATTATTTCTGTCTCAGATAATGCAAATCCTATTATCAGAGACCAAGCAAAAGCTTTTAAAGGAAATATAGAAAAGATTCTTGTTTTTTATATGCGAGAAGCAATTCGTAGTGATCGCACTACAGTATACAACGCTTTGTCTGATGCAGGACATAAAGACTTAGCAGAACTTATTAGGAGATTATAAAATGGCAATATCACAAGCAATGTGTACCTCTTTTAAAGTTGAATTACTTCAAGGGAAACACAATTTTACCGCTTCATCAGGTCACACTTTTAAACTCGCGTTATTTACTAGTAGTGCTAGTTTAGGTGCGAGTACTACAGACTACAGTACATCTAATGAAGCATCAGGAACTAACTATAGTGCAGGAGGTTCAGCTTTAACTTCGGTAACTCCGACATCAAGTGGAACAACTGCTCTATGTGATTTTAGTGATTTAACCTTTAGCTCAGCGACTGTTACAGCTCGTGGTGGTTTAATCTATAACACTACTACTGGTGGTGGTTCTAGTACAACAGATGCCGTGATAGTGTTAGATTTTGGTGGGGATAAAACTTCTACTGCTGGAGATTTTACCATACAATTCCCAACAGCTGACGCTTCTAACGCGATTATTCGTATAGCATAGATTATGGCAAATATCGCAGGTTGGGGACGAGGCACATGGGGACAAGGCACATGGGGAGAACCACTCTCTGTTAGTGTAACTGGACTCGCTGGCACCTCCGCTGTAGGAACCGTAACAACTGAATCTGCTTATGACGCTACTGGTAGTGCGGCGACCTCTGCTGTAGGAACAGTTTCAATTGCTTTTGTTTATGACGCTACTGGTAGTGCGGCGACCTCTGCTGTAGGTAGTGTTACCGTTTCTGGTGCTGCAGATATTAGCGTAACGGGATTGTCATCTACAGCAAATATTGGTACTGTAACAGTATCTGGTGCTGCAGATGTTCCAGAAACGGGACTCTCAGCCACAGGAAGTGTTGGTGATGTTTTTGTTTGGAGTCAAGTATCTCCAAGTCAAACTCCAAGTTGGTCGGCAGTAAGCCCATCACAATCACCAGACTGGAACGATATAGCAGCATAGGAGAAATAAAATGCCAAGTAGTTTTTCAACAAATTTAGGAATAGAGAAACCAGCGACAGGAGAACTCTCAGGTACTTGGGGGACTGTAACAAATCATAACTTTGATATTTTTGACAGACTTGGAGGTTATAAGTCTGTTACTTTATCAGCTACCTCTTCTACTTTAACGGTTAGAGAAGCTAGTCCTAGTTCTGGTTCTAGTAATTTACAAGACGGTATGTATCGTGCCATTAAATTCGTAGATAGTGGCGACATAGGAGGTGCGGTTACTTTGACAATAGCTCCTAATACTTCTGCTAATTTATT
>CEON01014404.1_pt1 | contig 10825 bp, 24 predicted proteins | sample 530291 | NCBI WGS metagenome assembly CEON01 (sample SAMEA2619888, study PRJEB7988) | marine metagenome | biome: marine biome (ENVO:00000447); feature: surface water layer (ENVO:00002042); material: "saline water (ENVO:00002010), including plankton (ENVO:xxxxxxxx)" | depth 5 m
GTATTTTGTTTGCTTACTGTATCCACAACATGGACACTTATAATTCAGTACTGTCACTTTCTTCTATATGTGTAAATAATGGTTTTTTACTTTCTTCTTTCATCTGATTAGCTGCTTTAACAAATTCACTAGCACCATGTCTAGCTGCACCTTTACTCATCTTAGTAGACAATAAATCGTATATCTTTTCTTCGTTACTTTCCATAGCTAATGTATAAAGTTCTTTCATCTTACCCATTTAATTTCCTTTCTTGTTTAAGTCGTCTTTTGACAACTTGGTTTGCGGTTCGACCTTGACTTTGTAATTTTTTATTTAATAATATTCTATTTCTTTTGTTCTGCTTCGCTGTTTTGTTTGGCATATTGCTCCCTATCGTATTGTGCTCCAAAAGCTGTTCCTTGATACCACCACCATCCGTTGCCATTTTTATTAAACAGCTCATCTCTATCTTTTAAATATTTTTTATCTTTAATACCCTTATATGGATATTTATCTACTGGTTTTCCCAATTTACCTCCTATAAAAAGAGAGGCGTAAGCCACATACCACGTTTCTTACGCCTTTCTAACAAATATTAGTTAATAAGACTTAAACGCCAACCTAAGTTCTTATTTATCACCTTTATAAATGCTAGCCTCTTTTTTTACATCGTCCAAAAGCCGATGTTTTAATTGTTCTGAAATTTTATTTATGTCTTTGTATTTTTCAATACAAATAATACACATGACTCCATCATTTACATAAGGTCTATCACAATTCAAACAGTGATTCAAATTAGGCATTGTCATCCTCCATATGCAAATAATTAATAACTAAATCCGAATATTCAGGTGATGGTGTTCGAGTTTCCTGATTAAAACTGTTTTCATAGTTATAAGCGTACATATCTTTTAACCTATCGTATGCAATAGAAACTGTATCTTTATACTTAGGCTGTCTTAACATTTTGCCTATATCTTTTCCACTAACTTTTTTCCATTTACCATTTTTTCGGGACATTGAACTTCTCATTTACTATCGTAATGATGCCAACAAGTCCTAAGAATATTACAGCAATAGATAAAGCTATCCAAATTAAACTACCTGTAATAGTAACTAACCATTCCATTATATCTCCTTTACTTCTGTTGTATCAGAAATAATCCTTTTTCCCATGTAGCTTTCAGGACTATCTTTGACATTTGTTTCTGTTATAATCACTCTTGCATTTACCTGACAATCTAATAATATTCCTTTCATACCGCTACTAGTTTTGAACATACTGCCAATAGGCAAATCTTTGAGAAACTTATAACCTTTTGCGGGTTTATGTTTCCAACCTTTTTTTAAAGCTCTTTTTGCTAGTGTTGATGCTTTCATATTATCTCCAAAGTTAAGTAAGGGTTGTATAATCATTTATAGACTACACAACCCCTACAATAGATGCAACTTTAATATAACCAATAATCTGCGCTTACGATTCAATTATTGGCACTGCTAGTTTTACACATCTAATATTTTAAAAAGGCAAATCCTCTCCAACTTCATCTGCTGATAGTTTTTTACCATCAACCCAAGTTGTTGCAGAAAATGCTTTCCATGATGAACGCTGTTCTCCGTCTTTTTCATAGTACTCTTTATCAAGCTTTACAAAAGCAGGTAAACCCATAACATCAGGTTCCTCTACTTCAGCTAATTGTACTTTACCATTATCAGCTTTAGGAAATTCTACACCCAATCCTTCAAAGAATTGTACGTAGTTTCTATTTCTCCATCCTTCACCTTCTGCAGGTTTCGGACTAAGCCAAATACCAACAGATTTGAATCTCTTGCCTTTCATAAAAGAAGCAGATATTTTTTCTTCTTTACCATCTTTTGTTACAGGTACTAATTCATCATCTACATATTGATGCTTTACAATTTCCATTTTATCAACTTCATCTGCGATTTGAAATTCTACATTAAATACTTTTTGTGTACCTAATTTAGTTTGTACTTCTCTACCTTCAAATCCACATACATGAGCAGGATAAGTACCTGGAACTATTGGTATAACACCATCTGCTGACGCATCGTAATACGTATTTTCCATTGTTATCATCTAACACCTCTATTTATTATTTGTTTTTTTTATTGTTGTGTAATCGTTAATTAATGTTTGAACTTTATTTCTAAGGTCTTTCATCTTTTTACTATATTCGTGTCCATCTAATCCTTGAAAATAAAATTGTGGTGTAACAAAACCACCTTGTGCAGTTTTCATTACACGCTTTTCGTTTCTTGTTCTTGTTGAAACGAGACCTTTATCTTGCATTTCTTTAAGAGCAGATGCACTAAGTACACCTTCTTTATGCAAAGATTCAGCCTCTGCGACTGTTAGTTTAGCCATGTTGATTTTCTCCTATATTAAAATCTTCAGGTTGAGGAAATTGACCCTGTTCTTCTACACTAAATGAATAGTAACTTGGATTTATATGTACTTGAGAATGATTTTCTGTTTCAAAGCACATAATATTTTTACCTGCAAAATACTTAGTACCTTTATATACCACTCTATTAAATATTTTGCCATCGTTTGTACCAACAGAATACTCGGTACCAACTTTTAATACTTCTTCGTCAATTGATAAGAATGCTGTTTTATGTTTCACTTGCCAACCTCTCTAGTTTAGATTTACTTGCTTTATAATTATGCTGTGTAATAGTACCTTCATTAATACCCTTCTCTATATCTTTATACAAATCAACTGTTTCTGCTAATGTTAATAGCTCGTCAATTTGGTCATCGTCAAGTGATGGGTCATCAGAACGATACACATCTGCAGCAATATTCATATATACATTTAATGCTTTTTTAAGACAATCAGTGTTAGCAGATTTTACATCATTACCTATTTCTACAAACTCTTCAGAGTCTCTTTTCTTTTGTATTCTGTGTGCTGCTACCATGTCGCCTTCACGCCATATACCATTGTCAAACCATTTAAGTCTGCCATGAACTAAATAAGCTGCAGTACCCATAGCTTCAGAGTTTATTATAGTCCAAGACCATCCTGGATATTGTTCGTTAGCTACAGATTTCATATAAGATAGTTCAACATAATCAAAACCCATCTTTTTCTTTACTAAACCTTTTGGTGTTTTAATTTTACCAACTTTCTTTTGATGTGCAGTTATTTGTTTTAATGAATCTTTTATTACATCTAGATTTATATCAGCTAATGCTAATTTATCATCCATGATTTTCTCCTTTATCTATTGCATCATCCCACGGGATGTCAAAATATTCCCATAGTATTTTTAAAGTGTTTCTACCATCACTACTCATTCTTTGTGATTCCCATCCTAAATCTTCTATGTGTACAGTTATTTCACTTATAAGTTCTAGTAGTCTCTGTAAGTATACCGACATATCCATAGATTCTTCTAATGCCTCAACAGTCCATTGACCTATTGTTTTATTTACTTCGTCAATTGTATTGTTGTGCTTTGCATTAGAGCTTATGGCTCTGCTCGATATTTTATTAATTAATTTATTTACTGTTTTATCTTCTGTTTTGTGGAATACAAACTCAGAAGCCTCTTCCATAGTAATATTTGCCATTTACACTCCTTGACAATATATGTCTCTAAAACCACAATAGCGACATTCCCAATTCATCATAGGAACACCATAGCTACCTGGAATTAATTCTTCGCCATTTTCAGAAGTAACACCTTCAAGTGTTTCATTAACTTCTTCCCAATATTCTATAGCATTACCTATCCATTCACTATCTAGAACTTCTTCACGAAACTGACTATTATCTTTATTATACCATAACAAAGACATATTTATATCAGTAGTTTGCAATTCTTCACCAATAGCAAATGCATAAGTACCAATTTGTAAATTGTAGTTTATACTACCATTCTTTTCACGATTTCTACCAAACTTCATTTTCCATTTATATGCTGCAGATGTTTTTATGTCATAGACTTGTACGCTGTCAGCTTTTTCATCATGCAGTGCAATATCTAAATGACCTACAACATTTAATTCAGGAATCTGTATTTTATGTTCGATATAAAGCTTTTGTTCTAACGTTTCTTTATTTAGCTTAAAGTAATCTGTTAAGCTTTGTTGTATGTCTTCATGTACAATAGTTCCAAGACGTAACAGACGCATAACTCTATTGTCTAAAGGAGGTTCATCTAAACCTTGTCTTTTTAAATGTTGTTTACGAAAACAAGTACCTGCTGAAGAAGCACTAAACATACCTTTATGCTCTTCATACTTTTTTCTATTTTCGTCATTTTGGAATCGCAACCAATCGCCATATATTTTTTCGATAATACTACCGATTTTTTTCATATTTCCTCCACGAAATAAGTCTCTAAATATAACAATATCTACATTTAGAGTCAAGTTGTTTCTTCAAATACGTAATCATTCTTAGGTGAAAATCTTTTACGCCATTTGTCGGCTTCTTCTATTCTACCTTTATACATATTTTCATCACGTAATTCTTTATGTTTTGCTTGCAATTTGCGTCTTACTCGTGTAGCTGTTTCCCAATTTGTTAAATTACCTTTTTGCAATTCAAGTAAAACCTCAACACCTGTCATATTTGATACATCTTTGCCTTGTGCTACTAAATCATCATACCACACTCTTGCCATAAGTTTTGTATCAGATACACGATAACGCCATTCAGCAGCAAGCAATTTCTTTATTCTTTGTTGCATTAATTTAGCCATTATAACCTCAAGTTAAAGTAAGGCTAGAGCCATAGCATAACTATCAGAACCCGTCAGTAGGTAACATAATTATTGGCAATACCTAGCCTTACAATTTTAATTAACAGATTTCGAATCCACCACTTTGCTCACAAAACGTAGCAAAATTTTGAATATTCTCTTTAGAAAATGGATAAGAATCATTCCAATCTTTAGTATTATTTATTCTAGTCCATTTTGCATAAAGCTCTTCAGGATAATCTCTTGGCACTAAATCATCTTTACCTGTTATCTCTTCAACATCAACTTTAATCTGTTCAAGTTTTGCTTCTACTTCAGCATTATGTTTTCTAGCTTTAGCAGCTCTTTCTTCAGCTTCTTTTTGTACTGCATCAACAACGCCACTTTTAAGATGTTTATTTAATCGCTTTGCTATCCTATTAGCTTTTGTTGCAGATATTCTATGACCATCATTTGAATGACCACCTGTAATATCTTTATCTGTTAAGAAATCATCACAAGTATTACAAACAAAATCCCATAGAGGTCGCCAAAACCATACATTGTTACGAAAATATTCACCTGGATTGTCTTTATTGTATTTATCAGTAAGTTCGTAATATTCGTCTTTGATGTCTTGAGGTATGTCTTTACTCCAATCTAACCAACCATCACCTGTACCATATTTCTTCATTATTTCATCATACCTAACAGGATATTCTTTGTTGTGTTGTGGATTCATACCATAAATATCAAAACCCATATTTACTCCTTATTTACGATGAAGAGCACCATAGACGTTGCCATGTCTTTGTGGCACTCTTTCATCAAATTTAATACGACAACTATCCATGACGACAACCAATCTTTCTCCTTCAGTATATGCATCAACAATTTTGTCAGGATACTTAGCTTTGATTTCTTTATAAGAAACCTCTTGTAGTCTTTCCACTACTACGTCATCATTATTCTTCGTTACTTGTTTCATCTTTACCCCATGCTTCATCTAATGATTTATAACTTTGTATAATATGTACCCATTGTTCTCTTGACAAATTTGTCATTTGCCTAGCTCTTGGGTCAAACATATTGTACATACCACTTTGTTGAACTTTTTTATATTCTAAAAAGTCCTCTTTAGTAACTGTTACTGCCATATCGGTCTCCTTTTTTGCTAATTTGATTATTAAATTTACTAATCTTTCTTTATCAACTACAGGTCTATGACTCGTAAATCCTCTGTTTCTCATATACTTTTTACGTTTCATCAGACTCGCTCTCAATCTCTACACCACAATCGGAGCAAATCCAATACCAATAAAAATCAGTATCGAAATTTACTCCATAGTAATGTTCAGCTCGTTCAGTTATTTTATGTTCACAGGGTTTATCTTCAGACAACAGCCTATTTACTTCAGACATAGAAGGGTAAGCATCTAATTGCATATCAAATATATCAGGCATATTAAAACTTCCCTTCTGCTACTTGCAAGGTTGTTAATCCAAGAGCGTTACGCCACATATCAACAACTTGCTGTCTGTCATCAAGCACAAAATCTATATCATACTTACCTTTAATACAGAGCTGATATATTTCATGCTTTACAATAGAGTCTTTACGAAAATCGTTAGTTTCTCTCATATATAAATAAAAACTATGTTTCTCTATAAAATCAGGGAAACATTTCTTTATAAACTCTAGAGTTGGCTCTCTATATTTATTTTCACGACCTGAACAAAATATAATGAGGTGAGTTGTAGCCATTCTTTTGACTATATCTTGTATAGGCTCATTTATCTCATCCCTGTCGCAAGTGCTAGCATCGTACCAATCTCTATCTTTATGCTTTAATGCTAATGTACCATCTAAGTCACATATTATAGCAGGTGGTTTATAATTTGATTTGTCTACTATAGCAATCATTTACTTTACTCCTCTTTATTATTGTTGAAATCTTGTCGCGGGGGTAGGATTCGAACCTACGACCTTCAGGTTATGAGCCTGACGAGATACCACTTCTCCACCCCGCAATATAAAATTATTGGTTTGGCAGGACTCCTAAGAATGGGAACGTCTTCCCACCTGCACGTCAATGTCAGCATTAACACTCTTAGTGTTTATTTAGACATCGACCACACTTTATGCTAAGACGCTCTCATGCACTTGCACGTTGATTGTCTATTAAAGGTCGCTAACCTATTGCACTATGTGACACTTATTCCCGTGTTATGGAATTATTCGTGCTCACAAACCAAATATAAAAATTTAAGGGCTAAGCTGTTATTATGTGTTTATAACCTATACTACCTAGTAAATATAGTTATGCTTAACCCTTGTATAAAAAATTGAGCGGATGATATACACTAAAGGAGAGAGTATATGTTGAGATTAGTTATGTACTTATGACAACTCATCCGCTCTTCTCTTGATTACCATATGAGACATTCATTCGTTGGAACGAAAATTTGAGAAGACCTACGCATTATCATTACATTTGCAGGTTCGTGTCCTTTTATCTTCTCTTTAGGTGATGTACAGATTATAATAAATCTATAGTTGTTTGAATGGCGATACTAATTAACAATATAAGCGCAGCTATACCCATAACACCTATCATTGAGAACATAGTAAATACTATACACTCAAGTATTATGGCAAAGACTTTTTCAATGCTTCTATTGATAGACCTTAGTTTATCCATAATGGTAATCTCCTTGTTTAATTAATGATGAAAAGAGCTGTACTTACTTGCGGTCATAGTAAGATAGTTTAAAGACTTAGCTCTAATTACTGTTATCCGCCCATGTTATGCATATAATCTATACATTGTGCGCGGGATGCAGAGTAGTACATAAGGTGTTCAGTACCCTTTAATAATACTACCCAAACTTTGTGGTAAATGTCAAAATGTAAGCTCATAGTGGTAATCCTCCGAGGTTTATTGCTTGATTTATTGGTAAAGAATGTGGAACGAAGTGGAACATAGAAATGGATTGGCTTGCCAATACCTGAAAAAAAACAATGACTAAGGCTCTACCTTTCGATAGAGCCCGTCAAAGTCATAAAGGTACTAAGCTGGTTCCTCACTTTCGTTTGATTCCTGAGGCTGAGTCTGAGCTTGTGCCTTTGGAATAGGAGGAGCAATTTGCTGAGACATTTCTTCCATAGTATGGACTGTGCCATCCTTGTCGATAGCTACAACATCTGTCTCTAGAGATGCAACTGTGCCATCAGCTTGAAGAGTGACTTCCATACGTGGGAAGGTTGCTACCGCGTGAGCAGCGTCTGCTGTTCCAACGAATATGGTTTGGAAGTTTTGGGTAAGAGGAGTTGGAAGCAAAGAAATACTACCAACAGTTTGACCCGCTGAATAAAATCCGCCGTTGCCTGAAGATGAGACACGACCTGAATACACTAGTTTTTTCATAACAATATCCTTTTTGTTTTGAATGTGAAATGATTTCCAACGAAAATCAGCAAATGGAAAAGCCAAATGCGAGGGGTACCCACGTGTGAATAGTGTGCTCTGCATTTACCCCCTATTTTTTCGGAAAAATTATTTTTCGCACTTTTTCTCTTGATTTGCATCTTGACGGAATCTTAACTTGGAGGGTGTGGTGGTGGGAAAAGAAGAGAGAGAGATGAGGAGTACTAATATATACTAATACTACTAGTACAGGAGAAGCAGGAGTTGACTGATAATGAGAAAGCGTTTATCAAGGTTTTATTGGAGATGGAAATGGAGGGTTTACCGATGGAAAAAACGGATAAAGTATGGAAAGCTTATCATTCTGATAAAATTACTTTTGAGAATCTCCAAGCGTGTTTAGATAAAATCGCCACATTTCATTCCTAAAATTTTTTTATTTTTTTATTTTGAAATATAACATGGGCATATATACATTCCTATATGGCTAAAATACTAGAAAGTCTCCAAAATAAATCATTTGAGGAGCAAGTTAAAGCATTAGAGGTAATGTCATCACCTAAAGACGATATAGGATTTATAGATATAGATGGTTCAGAGTACTTAATCCCAAAAAAAGTACTTCAGCTTATTGATATGTTATACACAGAAAATGAAAAATTGAAGAGTGAGGATGGATTATAGAGAGATTAAAGGCGTAAAGCATTACGTCTATGATACTGTAGAGGAGTTTCAAAAGCACAATAAAGGTGTAGAAACAAAGCATTGGAAAGACAATCCACAAGAAGGTGATTGGGTAGTATCCGATGATGGTGGTGTAGTGCAAATACTAAAACGTAACGGGATTAGTCATCCAAACGATAGAAAGAATTGGAAACTCAATAGAGGCTACGTTCGTACTGTAGTTGGTACTTTTTTGTTAAACGATAAATCTAAAATGGATACTAACTTCGATTTGCATCCTAATAGATATACTTTTTCAAAAAACGTAAAGCAAGCCAACGAAAATTTTAAAAAACGTGAAAATGTAACTAAAAAAGAAAAACTATTTACTACTGAAGTAATAGTAGGTAAAGACGCAATATCAGCAGTCAAAAATGTATACAAAGAAAATGACCATAATAAAGCTAAGAAGAAAGCTGTATTGCTATTAAAACAGGAAAGAATTATGAATGAAATAGAAAAAGGAGTCGTGGATATAGCAAAAGGACTAGGGATTGACCACGAATACGTATTACGAAGGCTTAAAATGTTAGCCGACACAGGTGAAGATGATAATGTGGTTTTGCAGTCGCTAAAAGAACTAGGAAAAATCATTGGAACATCTACTCCTGCTAGTAAAAAAGATGTTGGTGTTGTTGGATTATTTCAAGGGTTTTCTCCTAAACAGCTACAACAAGCTGAAAGAAAAGAGTTAACCGAGGGAGACAAATAATGAAACGACCATCTAACCATAAATTCGACATGAGCCACTATAAAAAAGGAGCAGAGTTAGCTGATAAATACAATAATAGATATGCTGCTGATATTATGGGGGTTCATCCTAGAACTATTCGTAAATGGAAAGCAATAGTTAAGAAAGAAAAGATACACGAGGATTTTACAGTTGAAGATTACCCAACAGGTAATGAACCAATAGAAGACCTTATAGAAAATAGGATAAAGAAATACGCTCTCAAGAGTCAAGCAAAAAACCACGAACATCTTGTTAATGTTAAAATAAATCTAGATGGACCAGTAGGTATTGCACATTTTGGTGACCCACACATTGATGACGATGGTACGAATATTGCTGAACTGCTATCACACGCTGATTTAGTACAAAAAACTGAGGGTTTGTTTGGTGGTAATATTGGTGACAATCAAAACAATTGGGTCGGTAGACTTGCAAGGTTATATGGAGAGCAATCTACGTCAGCAAAAGAGTCTTGGCGACTAACTGAACATTTTATATCTAAAGTTGATTGGTTGTATTTAGTTGGTGGTAACCACGATGCTTGGAGTGGTGCAGGTGACCCTCTAGAATGGATAGTTAGCCAAAAAGCAGGATTGTATAATAATAATGGTGTTAGAATGAACTTGATATTCCCAAACAAAAAAGAAGTTCGTATTAATGCACGTCATACATTTGCAGGACATTCAATGTGGAATACAGCTCATGGATTATCTAAGGCTATTCAGATGGGATGGCGTGACCATGTACTCACAGCAGGTCATACCCACGTTAGTGGATACCAAGTATTAAAAGACCCTGCTAGTGGAATCATATCTCACGCTATTAGAATCGCATCGTATAAAGAAATGGATAGATATGCTGAAGAAAAGGGATTGCCTGACCAAAATATCTTTAAATGTCCTGTGACTATTATTGACCCACAGTATGCTGATGACGATTGTAGACTTGTAACAACAATCTTTGAACCTAACGAAGCTGCTGAGTATCTAACTTGGAAACGTAGTAGAAAATAATGGCAAATGTCAATACTCAGAATGTCAATGAGGCTGAACAAGTATTAGAATTAGCTAAGACTGACCTCATAGCATTTGGAAAACTTTTTCTACCTGGGGATTTTGGCAAATCAGAGTCACCATTGTTTCATTATCAGATTGGTGATGCGTTATTAGAAAATACAACTAAAGCTTTGGCATTAATTTTGCCACGAGGTAGTGGTAAGACGCAATTGTTCAAAACATTCTT
>CEON01024218.1_pt1 | contig 10818 bp, 11 predicted proteins | sample 530291 | NCBI WGS metagenome assembly CEON01 (sample SAMEA2619888, study PRJEB7988) | marine metagenome | biome: marine biome (ENVO:00000447); feature: surface water layer (ENVO:00002042); material: "saline water (ENVO:00002010), including plankton (ENVO:xxxxxxxx)" | depth 5 m
GCAGACGTAACGTAAGTAGCGCGGCTTATTCAGGTAGCGGCACAAAAATTGGAAAAATACATGTTTACGATACTCAACTTACTGATTCCCAAATCAGAAGAAATTTTTTAGCAAGTAATGACAAGTATGACGCTAGAATTTATGGGGCAAATTATACAGCTTAGTAGCATTTAGCTACTAAACTGTTTCTTTAGCTCTTCTATCAAAGTAAAAGCCTTCAAATTGGGGATGTCTTTAACTCCCTCAAAGCCCTCTGCTCCTTTTACCTGCTGCTCTACAAGTATATCTTTAACTATGTTGAAAGGCACATTGTTTTCTTTCATCATGCTAGACAATAGATACTTAGGGTCGGTTATATTTTCGACTGTAGTAGAAGGAGCTTTTTCAGGTGTCACTCCTATTTCATCGAAACCGACTATATCTATGTTTAAAAAGTTCCTCACGCACCTAACAAATGCTCTGTTTGAAGCAATTGCTGCTGGGTAGTACATAGCAAAATCATTTGTATTGTAAGGATGGGCGTCTGCCATATCAGAATACTCCACTTCTCTCATTTCTGTTTCGTAGTTACCGATCCATTTGATTTTACATACGGTACATACATAATCAGATTGTGCAGTGACAGGCTCATATGAGACTGATATGTATCCTCGGATTTTAGCTAGTTCCTTGATACCAGCTAGAAGAATCAAAACTTGCTTATCATCTAAGCCTTCAGGTGAAGCTGGTACTTTTTGATTTCTTTTTTCGAACCATTGTTTGTTTGGGTAAAGATGTTCTGGTCTGATCATAGCTCTCCAGTCTATGAGTCCATTATCCTTAAACTTGTATTCGAGTGACTCGTTATCTGTAATAAGACCGTTCTGATCTCTTTCTACAGTCTTTAACTTCGGGTTGAAATTAATTTCTTTTTGCTTAGTTCTCGCTGCTGTCATGATTTTTTTCTAAGAATGTAAAGCACTCGGCTTCTTTCCAAAACTCCTCGGTGTCTTGTATAGGTAGGACTTCGTCAAAATTATCCACTGGATTATTATTCAAGAACTCCTGCTTACAGGTGAAAACTTTACCATCACTCAACAAAGTTTTGCAAGACTTATAATAAATTCTAGATGGATCTTTGTCTTTTAGCTTATCAAAATCCTTAAAACCCCTCTTAGGTCTATGGCTTATAACTCCATTAAAATCGAAGTACTTCATTTTATGGGCGGATATCTTGTCTTCGTTTAGGTGAGATATCAACATGTAAGGAATATTTTGCCTTTGAATCAGATCAACAAAGCTGGGGTCATTGTCTTCTTCTATAACGTAAACCACTTCCTTAATTTTATTTTTAAATTTTAAAATGATTTGCTCGTTTATAGGTTTGTTTGTGACTATGGAACAAGGACAAACCTGAAGCTGCTGAATTAAGTTTTCTTCGTTAAAAAAGTAATCCATTCGGACTATAATACTGTCGATTCCAAGATTCGCTATATTGACCACGAAATTTGGGACCGATTCTACCATTCGAGAGTTCTTAATTTCAGAAGGATAAATAGTTTGATAAGGGTTATCAAAAGGAAGATCTAGTAGCTTACATATTGCAGCAGCTATTTTCTCTGGAGCTATGGTGTTTATGCTTTTGGGGGTTTCATTAAAAGAAAAACTGGGCTTTTTACCTTCTCTGTCTGCCTCAAAAAGGATTTGATCCTCAGAGTTGCCCCAATAAGGCTTACTGCAATTCAAGTGATTGCTACTATAAAGAGATACTATCTTTTTATCCAAACCTGATGCCATGTGAGTAGGGAAGCTATCTGCGCCAAAGTGCAAAAGTGCATTTTCTATTATGTAATGAGTTTGGCCTATGTTGGTTTGACCAGAAAGGTGACCGCAACCAATAATTCTTTTATCATCTTTACCTCCTATTTGGAGGATCGATATACCTTGTTTGCCTAGAATAGGAAGAAGTAAATTGACTACTTCTTGCCAGTAATCATAATTTTTGGCCTCTTTTGTAAATGGATGAAAAGTTACATATTTATCTATGTTAAGAGGAAAAAACTTACTTGAGCAGTAAGGCTTGTCTATCTTTAAGCCGCAGCTTGTTGCGTATGACTCTATTAAGTGCATGTTAACTCTCGTATTTTAAATCTTTGTATGCGATTTTGTCTTTGCCGTTGTGCATGTAGTTCAAAAACCTTTGCGTTCCCACGTAAGGCATAAAAGCTATTTCAAAGTACCCCTCGTGGTCTCCCTTCCCCTCTAACCAAGTAATATCATCCATTTCTTGAATGTAGTTTATAACTTTATGTATATAAGGGTTGCCTTGAAGAACTTGGCTAAATTCAGGCTTACAACAGACATATAAGTTATAATCAGGGTATTGGTCTTTTATAGACTTAAAAAGGCTAGTGCAAAGATACAAATCGCCTATTGCCTCGGGCATAACAAATGCAATTCTTTTGCCCTTATCTTCTTTATCTAAAGACTCTTCGAACGCTGAATTTTTGTCGTTTTTAAAATTTTCTTTAGCTGCTACTTCTCGGAAATAATTTTCGATATCTTTTTTGGATTTGCCGTTTGTTAGCTCTTGCTTCCAATATTTAAAACCATCGTCATCCTTGTCTAAGCCTTTCATTTTCAATATATTATGATAGAGCCATAGTATCCACTCTTCATCATCTTGAATTTCGGGCACTTCTACATAAGGATCTTTCTTTTCCTCTTGGTCGTTGAAATCGTAAATTGTTTTTTCGCACCCATCTAAGAACTCCTCTATCTTTCCGCCAATTACCTCTACTGAGAAGTTATCAATAACAAACTTTCTAGATTTTTTGCCTAGTTCCGATTTTCTAGCTACAGGCATCCTGTAAACCTTAGACAAGTTAGATGCTATCGAATCTGGGTCAGTCGTTGCTTTGATGAAATGCGTCTGCGGCTCCCAATACTCCGTCCATTTTAGCGGCATTGATCCTGATGAGCTAACACATAAATCTTCGCCACAAGAGTAGTTTGTGACTAAAGTAATTAACTCGCAAAGCTTAGCTTCTTGAATTGGGATTTCTTGTCCTCCAGAAGTAAAAGGATGAACGTAAACATCCATCAAATTATAAATCTCATTTAACTGAGCTTCAGTAACCCCATCTTGCGTATTAGCAGTCACTAGCCCCTTCTCGCTTCCGCAAAGTGGGCACTTTTGATCTTGCCCCTTAAAATTACTCACGAAGTAGGATTTACATGAACGGCATGTATAAGTGCATAAAATGTCATCCATAGACACTCCAGCATTTTTGGCCTCTCTAGGTATGTCCCAGCCTTCTGAAAAGTGCGTGTGAAGTAAAAGCTTGGCGGAATGTAAGTTCTTTGTTTTTTGCTTAAACTTTTTGAAGCCAAGTAAAAGGTTCGGCACTGACTTTCTTAACTGGTTTCTAAACACAAAACCAACCACAAAAGTGTTCTCATCTATGCCGTGAAATTTCCTTAGTTTTTTAGACTGATCCTTATCTACCTTATAGAAATGCTTTGTATCTAGTGCCCCTCTAATTGTTTTGACGTGTTTGTGGCCAAGTTCATGAAGTGCTTTTGTAGCAAAGTCAGCCCATATCCAATAATTTTTAATTTTGGATGCTTTTTCTACGGCATTTGGGAGGATAGGTAAAGAGTCTAAGGTAGTCCATATAGCATGGTTTATTTTATTAAACCAAGGCTTTTCGATGCAGTAATCTACTCCCCATATGTCTTGCACACCAAAATAAACATCTGGCTTCTCTTCTTTTATAGCCTTGTCTATGAAGTGAGCCCCATACCCAGCTTGTCTAGCATATGACGGATCTCTTTGTATTTTGGCCAACTCGTTATTATCGGCAGGTAAACAACCAATTGATCTCCATGGAGTTTTTTTAAGCTGTTGCGTATTCTCTTGGCAACCCATGCAGTATTGAACTATCTCATACTTGCCAGTTTCATGGAGATAATTAATTATAGCACGAGCATTTCTCCCAAACCCTGTTTTGGCGAAGGAAGAGTCGCTATGAAAAAAAACTTTTAACTTATCTTGCATTTTGATCTTGAGATGAGTATCCGGTGACTAAAGCTGTTTCATAAATAAATCTTTTAAGTTCTTCGATGAGTAATCGAGCCTCACCTCTTTCTAAATACATAGAGAAATTAACTTTTTTCTTGGAATCTTTAATGGTTTTGAAAACTGCAATAGAGTAATTTTTCGGTAACCCAGAGTCGTCTTGATTGGCGTTACCAAATTTTACACTTGTAGTTTGGGTATCACTAAAGTGGTCAAAAGAATAATCAACGTTATTCTCTATGCAGTCTATAATTCCACCAGCTTCTACTCTAGATAACTTAACTATTGCATTTTTCTCTGGGTTTTTAGAGTTAGATTTAAAATCTCCTGCCCTACCATCGTACCCAGCTTGTTTTACAAACTTCATCATTATGTTGCCCTGTCCGTTAACATAAAATGTACCGCAACAGCCAGTTGAAGAAGGGTTTGCTCTGTAGAATCTAATCATTTAATTTATCTTTTATATAATTTATCAAGTTATACTTTGGAGAGTAGTTCAATAAACGTTTTGCTTTTGATATATCTGCTTGTGTGTCTCTAGATTCCCCTACTCTTTCGGGGATGTATTTTATATTTTGTGATATAGTTTCCGCTATTTCTAAAATCGAGTAGTTTTGGCCTGTCCCTATGTTAAACGTTTCTCCAGCGCAGGATTCACCACAATCCATTGCTAATATGTTAGCTGCAACAGCATCTTTTATATAAGTAAAATCTCTAGTTTGTAATCCGTCGCCTACCACAGTCAAGGGTTGGCATTCTTTTCTTTGCCTAAGGAAAAGACCTACGACTGGAGCGTATTCTCCCTTTATGGGCTCTCTTTCCCCGTAGACGTTAAAATACCTCAAGCTAATTGTAGGCACATTGAAAGTTTTGAAATAGGTTTGACACAATTTTTCAGATGCAACCTTCGCTACGGAGTAAGGAGTTAAACAATCGGGCTCCATATCCTCATTAAGTGGAATTTTATTCATCAACCCATACGATGAGGAGGTTGACGAAAATATAAATTTTTTTATCCCATGTTTATTGCAAAGGTCCAAAAGGACTTGAGTTCCTACATAATTAGTTTTCGCAGTTTCAACTGGATTTGAAACACCTAGTTGAATCCTAGCTATGGCAGCAAGATGAAATACATAATCAAACTTGTATTTTCTAAAAAGCCCAGCCATGAAATCATAGTCACATACGTCCTCTATAAAGGAATCAGACTTATGATGAGTATAGAAGCGGTCATTGCTGACAGCGGAGTGATTGTCAACTGCTACAACTTTGTGACCAAGCTGAATAAGCCTGTCTGTGACGTGGCTTCCTATAAAGCCGTGCGCTCCTGTGACTAGACACATCATAATTTAGATACGTCTGATAGCTTCATGTAGATTTTATTATTTTGAACCCCTATAGAATTAACAAAAATAGCATCATCAGCCTTGCTTCCATTAATAATCACTACATTTTCTTTTTCTGGAAGCTTTGAGTTGCTTTGCAGACAAGCTTCTATACCCCTCTCAAACATCAAACATGTTATTTCGTTAGTCTCATCTTCAACAGTGAGTCTAATATACTCTTTTCCACTAGCTTTAGCTTTACCCCTATACAAATCAGTTATAACGCCGACTATTCTTACATTTCTTCTTGCTGGTGTATTATGAGCAGCATTAATTTTTATCAAGTTTGATATGTGATTAGAAAAGATGTCAGAAAGATTATAATTCGGAGAATAACCCAAAACTGTTTTTTCATAATACCAATTTGCAAACCGTTCGCTTTTTTTGTTGGTATTGTATATTTCCAAGTAGGGTAAGTATTTCTTCTTTATGGTTTCATATCTAGAATCTTTGATGACTGGATCTGGCTTACCGTCTTTGAATTCCCTGAGATGCTTGAGGATTGCAATAAGGTCATACTTAAATTCTTCAGCTAACTCAATTGCGTAGCGTTTTTCCTTAACGCTAAGTATTTTCCATAATTGGCATTCCAAAACCATTCTACTTCTGGAATGATCGAATTCGTTATCAAGAGCCCCAGCTTGAATCAGGGCGCAAAGAGTACCTAAGTTTAGTTTAGCGTCCTCGGAAGCCTGAAATACGTCAAATTTACTGCTAAATTCGCCTCTAAAAGCCTCTATTTTCTCTATGGTCTTATCGCTAATCCCTTTAATAGAGAGGAGCCCAAATCTTATGTTGTCTCCCTCGATTTGAAAGTCCATCTTTGATTTTATAAGATGAGGAGGCAACAGTTTGATTCCAAAGTCATCAAACTCTCTTGTAATTCTTGAAACCTCTTTTATGGGGTCAGTCTCATGACGGGTCATCCTAAGAAGTGACAAGAAAAATTCTCTAGGGTATTTAAATTTTAGATAAACGGTAATAGCTGATAAAGCAGCGTAAGATATGGAGTGAGACTTATTAAAAGAATAGTTAGCCGAATCTTCAAGGACCTTCCATAGGACATCTCCAATCTCTTCGTCTAATTTGTTTTCCTTAATTTTGTCTGCAATTTTTTGTTTCCACTCTTTAACCTCTTTAACTTTTTTCTTACCAACAATTCGCCTTAGAATTTCAGCTTCATCAAGAGTAAAACCAATTTTGTGAGCCATCTTCATCATTTGCTCTTGATACAAACAAACACCGCCAGTGCTCGATAAGATGTCATCAAAAAACGGATGAACTGCATCATATGTATCGTGTTCGGTGTACAAAGCATACTGATCTAAGTAATCAAGCGCACCGGGTCTTGCGAGAGCAAGTACTGCGCTAAGTTGCTCCAAGTTTCTTGGTTTTACTTTTCTTACTACCTTATAGTTGGTGGGTGCTTCAATTTGAAATAAACCATGAGGACATCTCAAATCTTGCAAATTCTGATATATAAACTCATCGTTAAAATCTATATCGTCAGTGGACATTCCTACTAGTTTGCAGATCTCGTCTACTACAGTTGCGCTTCTTAACCCCAATAGGTCTAGCTTAACACTAACTAGTGAGGCTAGATCCATATCGTAGCCTGATACTACGTCTTTATCTTGCGTCAATTCAGTTGGACAAGTGTCCATTAGTGGGTCATGAGATACTAGAATACCAGAAGCATGAACTCCCTTTTGTCTTACTAACCCCCTAAGCTTTAATGCTGTTTTAAATATTCTGTGATTTTTGTTGCACCACTTTCTAAATTCATCAACTTCATCATACGCATCTTGAAGGTCAGCAACATTTCCGAATATTTTAGGTATGTAAGAAGATACCATATTCATTTCGGGCTCAGTTTTTGCGCCGATAATTTTACCGCAATCTTTTATTAAAATTTTTGAAGACAACGTGCTTAATGTTGATATTTTGCTGCTTCTGCCTTGAAACTCATTACGAAGAAAATCAATAACTTTGTACCTGTTGTCATAGCATATATCTAAGTCCACATCGCACATTAGAGACCCATCTAAATAAGTAACTCCATCTACCACTTTTTTCTTCGCCCTTGACCTAGACACAAATCTCTCAAAAAACAAATCGTACCTAACTGGGTCGAGCTTAGTTACATTTATTAGATACAAAACGATAGAACCAGCGGCACTACCTCTACCCGGTCCAACTGGAATATTATTAACTCTACAGAAATTTACTACATTCCAAACTAGTAGTATGTAATCAGTAAACCCTAACTCTTCAAGGATATTCAACTCATATTTTACCCTTTTTGCATACGAGTCGTATAATTCGGAACCTTTTTTAAGGTTGAGCTTTTTGAATCCCTCATAGCATAGACCACGCAAAAACTCAAAGTTTTCGCAGTCAGAACTGAGACCAATCTTTTCCTTGAAAACTGGCTCTATTTTAAATTTTGGAAGCCTTACGCCGTGAAGTTTTAAATCGTAATTTTTAAAATTTTTTCCAAAACTTTTTTTATTAATCTTCGTCTTCTTCGTCATCTTCAATATCAAAATCAAAATCTAAACCATCATCATCTTCTGAAGAAAAAATATTTGAGTGAGATGCTTCCATTATATGCGGGTCAGCGTATTCAGGACCTAACATATCTTGTATTTCTTCGTGACAGTTTTTGCCCACACTACCTATTACGTTATAAGTGTTTATACTATTAACGTTGTAGAATATGTCCACAACCTCGTCTTTTTTGTTGTCTCTGATAGTTACGAGAAAAAAATCGATTTTCTGTTTTTCAAGCAAGGCTGTCAGGTCGTAAATATTGTCTGCGGACTCCATTTTAAATTTCTATCTCGTACTTGAGTTTGTTCCAAACTTTAAGGTTCAGTTCTAAATCCACTATAGCGTCATGAAGCTTACTGTAATCGTGATCGATAGAGTAAGATTTGCCTACAGCTTCTAAAGAGTTTCTCTGTCCCTTTTTCCTTATATTAAGCATTCTGAACTGAAATGCTAAAAAACTTTCTTTATCTTTCGGTTTTACGTCATTGTTTATTCCGCGACATATAGAAAGCGTATCTATGATTTTGGGGACAATGTGCTTGTAGCTTTTATTTAAAAACTTATATATACCTCGAATCAAATATATATCAAACCCTAGAATATTATGGCCAACAATATAATCAGCGTTATCTAACCAATCTACAACCTCAGGCAAAACTTCTTCTGGTTTTTTGCCTATTTTTTCTAATTTTTTTGGGTCAAACCTAGTAATCCTCGCAGCATCTTTACTTATTTTTAAATCGGTATTCCACTTTACATGAAAGTCTCTTTCATCGGTTTTTTTACCAGCGACACTTTTAATCATGGAGACCTGCCAAGGTAGATTATTGACTGAGTTTAGACACAAATTTAAAGTCTCGCAGTCTATGAAAACAAAAGTGCTTTTGTTATCGAATCTGATATAATGCCCATTCATTTTGGCTTCTTGACTAGTTTTAAACTATCTTGCGGAACCATCCAACAAGGCTTACCTCCACCCGGATTACTGATGAATCGATCTTGTTTTGCTTCAAAGCCCCTCATATAGCCTCTAATTGTAAATTCTGGTATTTCTCCAGTGACTAAAACAAAAATTTCATCATTACTATCGTCAGGTCTAACAATAAGTTTGCCGCTATTTCTAATCGTATGCCTTATCTGTATATCACCAACGTCAGGCTTTTTAAAAGTATTGACGCTAAAGTCCCAGTATTTATCTCTGGCTTTTGCAAATGCACACTCAGCAGCCGCCGCTTGTATGTCCCTCTCAAAGCCCCCTAATTCAAATTGGACTTCTTTAACGTAATCCTTTGCCCCTACTTCTTTGTACCTATTGGTGAGTCTTCTTTCACACCCAATCATACAAGCTACTTGAGCTTCGAACTTGGTAAGCTTAACTATATTGTAATCTTCAGCCTCCATTATTAATCCTCACGTTGTATTTCTGGAGCCCCTCTCCAAGCCCTGAAGCTATCAGAATCCATGTGGTAAGTACTGCTTTCAATAATATCTAAATCGCCCTTTGCAATAATTTGGTGAGGTTGGCCAACGGGTATTTCATAACAATCACCCTCTTTTAAATGCTCTGTGTAGACCGTGCCTTTTTCTGTATTTAGAAGGTCAAGCTGCATCTCCCCCTTCAAGATATAAAAAGTTTCGTGTTTTTTGAGATGCCAGTGCATCGACCCTCTGTAGCCTTCGTTGACATGTAATATTTTGCCGCAGTAATCATGGCGTGAGTTATTAGCTAACCATAGTTCGTAGCCCCACTCTTTTTCTACTTTCTTAGGCTGGAATACTTTGCTGATGTGTTCGCTCATTTTTATCCTTTTTGTTTAAATAGTTTTCAAAGCAAAAAAGCTCTGATCCCATGTGATCTAGTCTCGGACAGGCTAAGTCACTCCGTTTGCCAATGCACCTAAAAGTTAGGTAAGCTAAAAAATCGTCTTTCTCGTAATAGTAGACGCTTTGTACTGACTGGACATCCTCCTTGGTGATGCTTGTATGAGATATTACAGCATCACGAACGATAGAGTCAAACGGTAAGTCGTTGTCTTCTAAAAAAAACGTCGGATTAAACTGTCCGAGATCAGGCAAGGAGACTCCATGTTGAATCGTGTTAACAAAAATGTACGAATCATAAAACGGGACGCATAAAGCTAGATCTTGCTCGTCCCAGTATTCAGAAAGCAAATCACAATCTACCCTAGGGACATGATAAAAACCTTCTTTAGCAGCTTTAGAGTATATTTTTATTAGCTTGTCAGTGCCTGACGCAGTTTGAGCAAAAATAATTATCTTACTGCTCTGTTTTCTTGATTCCTCATTTTTCTTTGAGATAGATGGGCAGATTGAAACCCTTAACCCATATCTGAGGTTCAAAGAGTGTTTATCGCAGTTTATATAAGCTTTTAAAAAACCGCGCATCGAGTCCTCTACTAGATATAAATCTTCAATGCCGTGCTTTTTGCAGATCGCAAAAACAGATACCGACGAGTCTTTCTTAATCTCTTCTGTATCGTCTAAAGTTAAAATGCTTTTGCCTATACTGTAATCTGTTTTAAATAAAGGTAAGATATTTTCCATCATAAAATTTCATCATTAAATTTAGGACAACCACTATAAATTCTTTTTTCTAAAATCGTATTTGGCTTTATTGGTATGTCAGGCTCAAACGAAGATTTTAATATTTTTTTAGAATCTTTATCGACTAAGCAATAATAAGTTAGCTCATTCTTTACTGGGCATTCCCACCCGCTTTTTGTAGGCCCACAAAGCCATTTAGTCTTGAACCCTCCGTCTATAGCGAAATTACTCCTACCTCTTTTCTCGTCAAAGCCT
>CEON01119733.1_pt1 | contig 10813 bp, 16 predicted proteins | sample 530291 | NCBI WGS metagenome assembly CEON01 (sample SAMEA2619888, study PRJEB7988) | marine metagenome | biome: marine biome (ENVO:00000447); feature: surface water layer (ENVO:00002042); material: "saline water (ENVO:00002010), including plankton (ENVO:xxxxxxxx)" | depth 5 m
GATACACGAATTGCTAAAAAAGATCCTAGAGCAGATGAGCGCTGGTACGGTAAAGTTAAAGATGATGTACCACCTTATTTACGAGAAGTATTAAATACTTTCCCTGGAGCACATAGAACTCGCTTTGCAAATTTAGCGCCTAAAAGTGAAGTTAAACCTCATATAGATTATGATACATTATATGGAGTTCGATTACATATTGCACTAAGTACAAATGATGAATGCTTTAATGGAGGTTGGGATAAAGATGGTAATGAAGTAAGTCATCACATTCCCGCTGATGGTTCAGTTTGGTTCGTAAATCCAGGTGTAAAACACTATGCAAAAAATAACGGAGATACACCAAGAAATCATTTAATAATTAGCATGGATTCACAAGAAATGTTATGAAATACAAATATTATAAAGGCCCTCCATTAAATAGAGGAGGAGATCTTCCCTTCTACGTTGAAATTAAAAGTGATATAGTAAATTTATTATACAAAGAATCTTGTAGATTACATGCATGGATGTATGGTAAAGAAGAATGGAAGTTAGATCCATCAACCCATAGCCCACAAAACAACTGGGAAGATTTAAAACAAAGCTTCCCCATTATATATGATTTTAAAGAAAAATATAATATGACTCCTAATATGATATTTTTAGGATTCGATAAATTAGATCAAATTAATGCATATGAAGATAAACCGCACACTCATAATAGTCAACATGGGTGTGCTTTATTTTTTACGATAAAACATTCGGACGGAGCTGGTACTGCATTCTTTTTACCTGAAGAAAAAGATATTGAAACATTAGAATATGAATATGATAATGGTTGGATATTAAAATTAGAAGAATGTTCGCATTCAGTTCCTCCTACAGAAGTGTGTCAATTCAAAACTCCACATTTAATATGTACCAATCACTTTCATGGTGCTTATAAAATAAAAGATCACCCAGATAATACTAAAAGAGTTACTATGAATTGGGAAACCAATATGACTTGGCATGATTTTGAAAGAGCTTTGAATGATTCCTAAAATATTACATACTGTATGGATAGGTAATAAAGTTCCTAAATTAGATTTTAGAAATACATGGGACGTATTTAATGACTGGGAAATAATTCATTGGGATGATAATAAACTAAAAGAGTTTGATTTATCTTTAGTTGAAGGCGTTACATTAAAATCTGATTATGCAAGACTTTTAATACTTCAAAAATACGGTGGAGTATATGCTGATATGGATATGATGTTCTTTAAGCCAATAGATAAATTTCTAATTCATAAATCTTTTTTAACATATCAATTTGAAAGAATAGAATTTCCAACTAAAATTTTACCAAAAGGCTGGAGCCTAAACCAAACAATAAAGAATAAGATAAGTGTATTCGATTATTATGCAGTAGATCAATATTTAAACAATAATTTGATAGGTTCAGAACCTAATAGTAAATTAATAAACACATATATAAATATTTTTGAAGAAGATAAACGTAAACCAATTGAAGAAAGATTTTCATGGACAGATTATGGAGCCGGCCCTTCGATGACAACACATGTAGCTAAACAATTTGTAGAATTAGACGGATATACTATTCATCATGATGAGGTTTCTGTATATAACGCTACTGTATTTCATCCAACTAATTATATGCAATATCAAAAAGCTGTTTCACAAAGAAATTTTGACGATGTAATAAACAATCAAATCGAAAAGGCAAAATTATTCGGATCTTATGCTGTACATTTTCAAAGAGCAAATGAGGTAGATGATTATGTTAATTCATAGATTTGATGATAAAGTTACTGATACTCCTGAACACGTTGAAGATGAAATGAAACAACCATCTACTGGCGTAGTAACTTTGGATTTTGGTGTTCATGCTTGGTCAAGGCCCATTAAAGATGGTGGGCCCGGATATTTTTTAAATGTTGGCCATGATAGAAATTCAACACAAGTACCAGGCTTTGATGGTGATGGAATATTTGCAAAAGAATATAGATCAGAAAATGGTGATTGGAAAATAAAATCATTTATGGCAAAAAATGATGCTGACCTTGTAACTAAAGAATATCTAATGGATGTCATTAGTGATCTTCAATTTCAAATTGATAGCTTAAAGGAAAAGATAAATGGATTTTGATCAAGTAGCATGTTTACCTTTAGACGTGGGTAAGTTTGAATTTAATAGAGCTTTATTTGATGAAATGTTAGAGCATGATACGCTTTTACAGACAGGTGACGCCAGATCAAGTTATGTATGGAAAAGAAAAGAAGTTGTACTACATGCTTATGGAGAAACCATCGATGATTTTTTTAATGTAACAACTACTTGTAATAGCTGGTATGATAGATATGAAATGAAAAATTTTGATGGTTATAGAATTAACCCAGCATTTGGTACTGAGTTAAAATCTGAAATACAAAATATGATTGATTTTATATTGGAAAATATTCCTATATGGCCTGCACATTTAACATTAGTTAGAAGTACTGGTGAAGTTCCTATGCATTGTGATTGTCCTCCTGAACAAGTACATAATTTTTATAATAAAGGGTTGGAGCCCGCCAATGTTAAAATACTTTTAAACGTAGAAGATTATGATGATACACTCTTTTTTCAAAAATTTGGCACTCTTCATGAAAAAGCTGAAACACAAATAAAGCATTTAGAAAAAGAAAAACATATTCCAAATGACACAAATGTTATGGGTTGGAGTGAAAATTTTCATGGCCATGGCGCAATTTATAGAAATGATGAACAAACTTTTAGAATGCTAATAAATGTTTTTGGTCCTCTTGATAAAGAAAAATATAGAGAACTAAGAGATAGAAGTTGGGAAAAATACCACGAACATGCAATAACATTTGAGATGGATACTAATGATTCTTACACTTGGCAAAAATGATTCTAAGCTTCGTGAGTTTAGAAAAAAAGTTTATGTTGAAGATTTAAATCTCGATCCTGCCGTAATGGCAATGGATTGTGATGTGCTATATGATTATACAAAAGATAAATTCGAAGATGCATGGAAAATGTCTGACGTATTTTGGAGTGGCATGGAATGTGATCAAGTTTGGTATATTCCAGGTGTAGCTTTAAGTTGCGGATATAAGTATGATGACACTAGATACCGAGGTTGCTATCTTACATATACATTAAGTGAAAAAAGAGCCAAACATAGATCATTAAATTTTAAAGAATTTGGATTTATGGCGATGCAAGCAGTACGAGCTGCAGAACTTGGATGTAAAGAAATATTTTTATCTGTTTATGAATATGATAAAAGAATGTCTGCTAACATTAGAGCATTAAAGCATGGAGGATATGGTGATATTGCTGGAAATATTTTACACCAAGAATTAGAATACAAAGGCGTTGAAAAGGTGCGCGGTGTTGATCAACATATATTTTCAATTGATTTCGAAAAGCTGTGGCATAAATATGATGAAGATCTCATGGAATTAAATAATGATGAAGCTTTACCTGTTATCGCCAAACATCCGACTGATCCGCGGTCGTATCCAGATATATTAAAACTTAATTGTGATATCAATCTCGATAAACTTATACTGGACTATAAAAATTATAATGATAATGAAAACTATTTGCTTAGCCGCAGAAAAGATCTGAAAATAAGTCCATCTATCAATATGATTATAGCAGCTTATTTAGGATTTAAAGATAGCGTATATCATGGAGTAGCTTTAAATAAAAAAGGAACCACTGAATTAAAAGATAATGTTGGAGAATACACTAAAAACTTCTTAAAACAATTTCCTTCAGGGTGTAGATTTAATTATGTAACAACCAGAAAAGGATGGAAAACTAAACAGCATGTAGATCATGAAGATTATACAAATCAAGGATTTAGAATTATTGTACCATTTGATGAAATGAGAATGACATTTGATTCAGCAAGAGAATATATATTAAAACCTGGCTCAATCTATTTTGTAAATGTTGCTATACCTCATGTAGGAGATCATTATTCTTCTAAAGAAGAAAGAGCTGGATTATTATTTAAACTTACAAACGATGAACAGATATGGCAAGCTTACTCCTCTGCGTTATCCCAAAGCACAGTGTAAATGTTCCACCCTTATCCTTAGGGTTCCTTCAATCGTCTTGTAAAAAATATGATATAGAAGTTGAAGTAAAAGATTTCAATCTTGAGCTTTGGCAAGAAACTATTCACACAAATGAATGGCATGAAATTTGGCTTGAAACAAATCAAACTTTATTTAAAGGTGATGAGTTTAAAATATTTTGTGATAAACTATATCATAAAAAACTTGATCAATGGGCTCAATATATTGCTAATACTTCTCATGAGTATATTGGTTTAAGTTTATTTAGTCATAGATCTATTCCATCTTTTAAATTACTAGCTGAACGCATTCGTAAATTGTGTGATAAAAAAATTATTGTAGGAGGAGCTCCTACGACTCAGTATGGAAAATGGATGCATCAATCCGGGTTGGCTGACTACGTAGTATTGAGTGAAGGTGAGGAAGTACTTCCAAAAATAATTTTAGGTGAATATGATCCGGGAGTAATTTCAACAAAGCAAATAGATGAGCTAGATGATTTGGCTTTTCCATGTTATGATGGTTTACCTTTAGAAGAATATACTGGTGGATCTCCAGTTGGTGATCAAGTAAGAAATCCAAAATATAAAAAGAAAAAAGAATTAGCTCTTATTGGTTCTCGCGGGTGCGTGCGAAAGTGCACGTTTTGTGATGTTGAAGCATATTGGCCAAAATTTAGATGGAGGTCTGCTCAAAATATATTCGATGAAATGATGGAGCTTTATAATAAACATAACGTAGATAGATTCTTTTTCTATGATAGTTTAGTCAATGGTAACAGTAAACAATTTGAAGAATTACTAGATTTAATAATTGAAGCAGGTTCGCCGTTTAAAAGCATTCAAGGTTTAGCTATATTCAAAAGAACACCTGAAAGAGTTTTTCAAAAAATGAGAAAAGCTCGATGGCTTACTATGATTATAGGTGTAGAAAGTTTTAGTGAAGAAGTTAGAGATCATATGAGAAAAAAATTCTCAAATGAAATTATGGAACAAAACTTAGAGCATTATAAGAAATATAGAATAAACGTCATTTTGTTAATGATTGTTGGTTATCCTGGAGAACTAGAACGCCACCATAAAGAAAATTATGAATGGATGAAAAACAATAGAAGATTTGCGGGTACTCCGATTAAACAGATTGAAGTAGGTACTACCATGTTGATCTTTCCTCAATCACCAGTGTTTTATGAAAATATGTTTGAATATTACAATGATGATAATGGAGATTGGGTAGTTATTCACGAAAATGAAATTAATAGCATGTCTGTAAGAAATAGACGTAGAAAAGATTTAGTAAAATGGGCTGAAGAATTTGGTCTTGGAACTGCAAGTGTTTATGGAACAGGCGGACAATTGATTGGTGACGTGGAGGATCGAGACATTATAAATAAGATACATAAACTGGAGCATTCTACAGATCTTAAATTAGAAGATGAATATGTGAAAACAACATTAGGGTGGGAATCAGATCCAGAAAGACAAACACATAAATTTTGGAGTAGTTTATAATGGCAATTCAATTCACATATGGTTTTAAATCAGATGTACCATGGGCAGATTTAACCACTGAGCCCGATACAGATTCAGCCATCAGCATCGGACAGCAACTGTTAGCTGAAGGTAATCACACTGTCTCTGAACCAACGATTGTTGATGATTTTACAAGAGAATGGACTTTAACATTTCCTGATAGTGATGCATGGATAAGATATAAAAATGCCGTACTTTCTTCTGAAGTTGATTCGAATCAAATGGCTACTGCAGCAAACAAGGGATTAGAACCTTACGCTGTTAAAACACCAGACTCGGATTTTACCTAATGATGTACAACATTGAATTAGATTATGATGAAGATGAATTACTTTTAGAAGCAGAAATAGTAGAATATAAACCATTTGAATCGGGGTTTAGAACTGGATCTTTCTTTGACCATGCTCCAAGTTGGATGCAAGGGCATGTACATGAAGTTGAAAATTTTAAAGAAGTTAAAAGATTAAAAAATTATATAGAAGAAAAAATAAATTCTAATGATGTAAGGCCAAGATTTTATAGACAAGAAAAAAATACTGAGGTTCCTCCTCACGTAGATCTCAATACAAAATGCGCAATTAATATAGTTTTATCTGATAACTATGGTCCTATAAAATTTACGGGAAATGATTCATTGTTTTATAAGTGCGCAGTTTTAGACACAACAAAAGAACACAGTGTTCCTCCATTTCCGGAAGAAAGAATATTACTTAAGTTTTCTATTTTTGATGTTTCGTATGAAGATGTAATAAAAAAATTTTAAATACATCCAACGATATGAATTCTTTGAATCGGTGAAGCATTTACAAATGTGTGTATTTTTGTAGTATCAACTACGTTCCACGTTCCATCTGCTGGAAGTCTCATAACTTCATCATCTATTACAAAAAAACATTTTTCGTCTGTTATTAAAGGTATGTGTATTCTTTTAGTTTCATCTATATGATAAGAATAGCATTGGTAAGGATTCATTCTCATAACACGAGTTCTAAACATTTTAAGTTCTTTTAAAATATTATTAGTATACGGAATGTCAAAAACAGGATGTATAAATTCATCTTCAGTATGATTCCAATTGGCTAATCTTCCTATACCATAGAAAGGATCAGTTTGGCCTTCTACTGTTTGCAACATTACCTGATTTTCATATTCAGGTAAGACTTGCAACTCTTCTAAGATTTTATCTATATCAACCATTTATGTGCCTCATTTATAAATTCTTGTCGCAATGCAATAAAGAAAGTATAATTCCAATCAGCATTAGCTTGAGCAATATGCCATTGTGTTACGTCAACCAAATAAATTCTACCTGGTTCAAGATCTTTATTTACGTGGCCACGATTATCAAATATGTAATTATCTGGATCTGTATTTCCCCACAATCTTAAATTCCAACGAGATTGTTTATCATAATCTCTAATTGGTAATGGACATGTATCGATGTGTGGTGTAAAGTTTCCTCCCTTATGGAATAATAATATATTGCTTCTTATCAAATATTCTTCAATTGGATCGAACACCCTTAGAGAATTCATATCGGTGTATGCTCTAGTTTTAACTTTAAAATCATCTTCCCATACATCTAATTCTTTTGGTATCATATCTCCGGGTGAACACCCGTAATCCATTTCTCCATCTATATCACCGTCTAAATTAAATAATGAAATTCCAAACCTAGGATTATGATCGCGGTTATACCCCCATCGTCTGAAAATATTATGGTATTCTTTTATTTCTTCATTGAATAATTCTACGTCAACTTTTATTGAAGTTGGTTGTAAGAAAGCTGGCTTTACTAGTTCATAGTACTTACGGTAATAATCAAATCTTGCTATATCATCTTCGTTATCAGTATCCGTATTATTCTTTGGAGTAATATCTTCTATATGCATTAATCGGGCCTCACACTTAATATTTCAATTCTGTATTCTGAATTTAAAATAAATTCAATACAATCCATCAGATATCCTTTATTTATTACATCATCATTAGGATGATACTCTTGTGTGTATGGAGTGTCAACTTTACCTAATGCTAAATAAGTAACATCTTTTCCTTCTACAAAATATTCATGACATTTTTGTTTTAATCTTTCTTTAGCATCTTTATAAACTCCTTCCCATTGAGAATTCGTTCCTATACAAATAATTTTAGATGCATGTATTGCTTGATCTAGAATATTACTCTGAGCATCTGGATCATCAAATGAAAATGCGTTATTGATAAAAGTAGTTTGAGGAGTTATATATTTTGATATATTGTCTTTTGTTATATCGAATCCAGTTGATCTACTAAGGCCAATGATTTCTGTTCCGTAGTGTAAACAATACTCTCCATATATGTATGATCCAATACCACTAGTGTGGCCAGTAATTACGAGGTCCATCTGTATCCTAAATTTTTTTCTATTTCATCAAGAATTCTATCATCATTAGTATAAAAATTATTTACATCGACAGATAAAATTTGCTCTTTATATAAGTCTTCATCTTCAATAGTTGTATTTCTATCTAAAGAATAAAACTTCCGCCCAGGATCGTGGTGATGCTCACATCTATGTCTATTTTTATCTGGGTATCCTATCCCCACAATTATATGAACTATATCACCAAACATTTTTTCAAGTAAATCTTCATTTCGTCTTGCATCAAAAAATCCCGTTTTATATCCTAGTAATCCACCAGTATATGCAATGTATCCAGCTGCTAAACCTATTGCTCTTTCTTGATCTTGAGCACATAATCTATGCAAACGAGCATTTTGCCCATCAACTACACCATATCTTTCTTCTAATTCCGTTCTTGGTCCGACAGAGTAATCTCTGTCGTTTACTAAAACTACAATAAGGTTAGACATGATTTGTGAATTTGTAATAAAAGTTCGAACTGGATGATCTGGAGATTCCTGAAAACCTCTACCATCTTCTGGTGTTTCGTTTGGTATACAAAAGCTATCTGTAGTTTTTTGAATGTGTTCTATGATTTCTCTATCTTGTATAAAGACTGCTTTATACCAAACTCTATTTTGTTTGCTTGGATGCCATTTAGCCGCATGTTTAATTACATCTATATGTTCTTTAGGAATAGTTTTATTTAGATCCCAATTCCTTTGAGCTCTATGAGTATTATCGATACCATCAATTATATTCTGTATCATTTTTGTCACAGTTTATTCCTTTTTATAAATAAAATTGCATTTAGTTGAAATTAACGGTTTACATTCATTTAAAATTATGGTATAATATATCTATATTTAATCAAAAGAGCAAAGGAGAAAATAATGGCTCATCAAGTTGAAACAATGGCATACGCAGGTGAAGTTCCATGGCATGGTCTTGGTACCGAAGTATCCAATGATTTAACTCCACATGAGATGATGGTTGAAGCCGGACTCGATTGGAGAGTCCGTGAAGTTGAATCATTTATTGAATATGATGGAAGAAAAGTAAAGACTGGTCAAAAGTCTTTAGTCCGTGAAACAGACGGAAAAATTCTCACCAATGTTGGTGAAAATTGGCAACCCCTACAAAATGAAGATGCATTTGAATTCTTTGGTGAATACATTATGGCAGGTGATATGGAAATGCACACTGCAGGTTCACTAAAAGGTGGTCAAATGGTATGGGCTTTAGCAAAAGTCAAAGACTCATTTGAACTTTTTAAAGGAGATCAGATTGACTCTTATTTCCTTTTTGCAAATCCTCATCTTTATGGTAAATCAATTGACATTCGATTTACACCAATCAGAGTAGTTTGTAATAATACTCTTTCACTTTCCCTTGAACAAACAGCCGAAAAGTCAGTTAAAGTTGGCCACCGTGCTGTATTCAATCCTGAAAAAGTAAAAGAAGCTCTTGGTATAGCATCTGATAAGATGAAAACATACAAAGAGTATGCTGCTTTCTTAGGTTCCAAGCGATACAAAAAAGAAACACTGGTTGAATACTACAACACAGTATTTCCTCGTACCGCTGATAAGCGAGTTCAAGATAAAGCTCTTGATATTGACACTCTATCAAGAAACGCATCACTTTGCTACGATGCTCTTGAAACTCAACCTGGTGCAGAATTTGCTCAAGGTTCTTGGTGGCAAGCGTTTAACTCAGTAACTTATATTACTGATCACGTTCAAGGTAGAAATTCAGACAATCGTCTTTATTCTTCTTGGTTTGGTGGAAATCAAGTTAAAAAGCGTAATGCTCTTGAAACTGCCATTAAGTTTGCGGAGGCGGCTTAATGGCATATCCATACACTACTACCACAACCGATCGTGTAATGCGTAGTGTTACTCGTGATACCCAGGCAATGCGCCTGGGTCTCCCTGCTGTAGAAGCAGAAATCAAAAAACTGGAAGGTCAAAAGAAGAAAGATCGTTCAGTTAAGAAAAGGCTGGAAAGATTATATACTGCAAGAAATCATCTTACTAATTCGCCTCAAGAAAGTAAGAAACTTGTAGAAAAATCTTTAGTTCAACAATTACAGGAGATTAACGGTGAAGATAAGCGAATTCAGAAAAAAGTACGGTGAAGGTACTGATTTTGATTTGGATTGGGGTAAACTAATGATCCTCGGTCTTTGTATCTACATTGCGATACAGGTGTCTTAATGGCAAAAAAGCATGACATTGATATGCTCGCTGATTGGGCTAAAAGCTGGGGTATCGAAGGATACGAACATTATTCTCCGGCTGAACGTGAAAAAAGGCGTCAACACGCTATAAAGCAATTTAATGCTAAAAAGCGAAAGAATAATGAATCCAATAGGCGACATGGATTTAAAAGGTACACATAGCTGTAAAGGCGATTGGAGAATAGGTAGCGTAGATCAGTGGCTTCATCTATCAAGATTGATTCCACTTCTACAAAACCGTTCTCCAATACTTATTAATCATTCAGAAATTTGCTGGAAGTTTAAAGGACGGCATGACTATATAAAAGAAAATAGTTCTGAACGGTATAATGCGGCAGATATTACAGTGCCGGGAATAGTAGCATTTGGTGTACCGAATCCAGATAATTCTAAATATAGAATGGTTGATGGCGTGCATAGAATGTCGAAAAGAATTATAGAAACTCAATTGGAGCAATCATTGTTTTATGTACTGAATGCTCCAGAGTTTTTTAGTTTTCTTGAACGTGAATTATAAATAACCAATTGGCTTTGGGGGGAGGATTCGAACCTCCACGTCCCGCCGGACAA
>CEON01110531.1_pt1 | contig 10792 bp, 16 predicted proteins | sample 530291 | NCBI WGS metagenome assembly CEON01 (sample SAMEA2619888, study PRJEB7988) | marine metagenome | biome: marine biome (ENVO:00000447); feature: surface water layer (ENVO:00002042); material: "saline water (ENVO:00002010), including plankton (ENVO:xxxxxxxx)" | depth 5 m
TATCTGTCCCATTGAGGCTAGACAGGTGGTTTTCTCCTTTCCGCTGGGATTACCCGTTTGAGAAAGCATTAGGCGTTTACGCCTGATTGCTTGGGGGTTTGTTCCTTTTTATTCGTCCGCCTTTCCAGAGACTTTCCCAGTTGGTGGAGTCTCAAACCTTCAAGAGTCCTCCGGTCTCTGCCGTGGCTAGTCGTTTCTGAAGCGACTCTCCCAGACGATAACGAGGTCGATCAAGTTCAGACCTCGATGGGTTCTTGGTCAGCGAACAGAGCAGAGCAGCGGGCTGAGAGCCTTTAAACTGGTGCTGAAGCCGTAGCCGACAAACAAGCAATCCCCAAGCAGTATTTATTTTTGGTGGTTGCGTTGTGAGAGTCAAGTGGGAGGCTATTATAGTTCTAGCCTCTCGGAGAGGCTGCTCCTCCTGTGCCCCAGGGGGTGGAGGTTTTAGATCTTGTTCGTTTTGCTCCCCAGGTTTACCTCTGGGGGGCTACTATTAGATTGTGATGAGGGTTTTCCGCATCGTCTAGATTTACAAACGTGTTTCAGATGGGCTTTGTGGATTTATGGTGTTGCTTCCTGGCAGGTCAGCAGTTCCTTAGACGATGCGGAAAATCTTCCTTTCAAAGCTCTTGGAAACAAGGGCTTTTTTTATGTTTGCATTATTTATTTTTGGATTTTTCGGAAAAACTGGTGGACAAATCGTAATGGTTGTCTATACTTTGAGTAGTTGAAATTAATTACTTTTTTTGAAAAGGGGAAACGATGTCAGCCACCATTACCAGCGATTTGTTAGATGAAAAGATTTATGGCAAGTACGAATTTTCTGACGTTGCCGATTTACAGAAGTATTGGAGTATGGATTGGGAGCCTTATACACAGCCGTTGGATAAGGTCACAGCTTCTGATGCCAACCTGGATATGAGTTCGTACTGCGTAGTAGGTCGTGGTCCACGACCGTCATGTGAAAACGAACAAAAGTTGTGGAAGACTAACAGTTTTAAGAAGAAGCCGTTTGGCATCTTTAAGGGCTACAAGGTCATCGATAACCGTTCACTGTTTCAATCCGCTTTAGAAATCGCTCGAATCAGCGAAGGAAAGTTGAAGATTTCTTCAGCAGGCACGTTTAACCACGATTCGAAGCAGTTTATTGAATTGTCGGGTAGTCGTTATACTTTGCGAGGTAATGATCAGATTCAGTTCTACTACCTCCTGACCAACAGTCATGATGGCACGTTGGCTTTCTCAGGTCGGCCTATGAGTTACCGATTTGTGTGCGAAAACCAACTTCGTGGAATCGTTGGAAAGAATCCTGCTTGTTTTAAGCTTTATCACTCGCGATTCTCTGCTTCCGAAGACAACAGGAAAAAAGAATTACATAATGCCGTTAGTCACTTCTTGCAGTCTATCAATGACAGCAAGCAGCAGATGGAAAAGCTGACGAATTCTTCTGATGTTAACGATAAACTTTTGACGCAATATCTAATCGAAAATTATTATCGTGACATTAGAAAACCAGAAACTCCTTTGCAGGAAGAGCGTATGTATCAAGCTATCACTGATATGCGAGATACCTTCCGGCATGAATCGAGTATGTTCGGTCGGTCTGTGTGGGTTGCCTACAATGCCTATTCTAAATGGCTGCAACATAATGCTGGGCACACTAACCAGACATCTGAGCGTAGACATTATCGCAACATTCTCGGAACTGGCATCGAGGGCAGTGCTGCTGCTTTCAAATCAGCCGATAAACTATTGCGAAATCTAAACGTCGCAGCGTAAAATATATTTAGCGATAGCTGTGAGGTGGCACGCCACCCTCTCGTTGAGGGTGGCATTTTTTCGCGCTGAAAGGCAACTATGAAATTTTGCTCAGGTAATCTGTGCCGGAAAAAATCAGAGAATGGGGATGGCTTGTTACTAAGCACTAGTCAGTTTTCGATCAATCGAAGTAAACCAGATGGTTTGCAAACCCAATGTCGCGAATGCAGAAATGAAGTCGCAAAAAAACGTCGATTGAAAAAGAAAATGTCAATCGTGGGTATGGTCGAAGTTACTGCCGAATCTGTAGGTGTTGATCCAGAAAAGATTACAAAAAAGTGCATTGATTGTAGGTGCGTAAGTTTAGGCACTGATTTTAGGATCGATCCCACAACGGAAGATAAGTTGTCTGATCGATGTCGTGCGTGTGAACGGATTCTAGCGATGAATTAATCATGAAATTTATGAAACGAGTTCAGTCAGCTAAAACGTTAAATACAATCTTAATTACCAATAAGAATTCGTTGTGGAGACGTGTCTATAAATTGGTAGGGTACATATTGTTTTCAAAAGGCGTGTTTCTCGATCCTCGTAATTTAAAGTGGACGACCGTTGAATTCAAATCAGACTGAGTACTACGACATTCGCCCATTTATTGTTATGTGGTCGATTATCATTTTGACGTTTTTTATGATTGAAACTTGGAAACTAAAATTTCAATACCTCGGTTGTGTTTTAGCCGTAGCCGTTTTAATGTCTTTGTTCTGGTCAATTCGTCGAGTTGTGAGACGGCGAATGTGGAAGGAATCTGTTCGACGAGAAATGTTAAAGGCGAGGGAGCGTGAACGAGCCAAACAAGACACAACAGATCAATGATGCGATCATCGCACAATGTGCTGACAACTTTGAGTTGTTTTTGCACACTCTAAAAATCCCCTCATCTATGGGTCCAATTACGTTTTCTGCAAACGTAACGTCATTTCAAGAAGAAACGTTTCGAGCAGTGGCTCCTGCATTGGAAGCCGTCAGAACGGGCACAATGCCAAAGCGCCGTAGGTTTTGGGTCGAACGTACAAAGAAAGCAAGTAAGGATGGCGACATCGCGTTGATGTTGTTGTGGCAATTAGCTTTTGCAGTGCGGCCTGTGTATATCCAAGTTGGAGCAGCAGATCGTGATCAAGCGGGCATCGTAAAGAAACGAATGAAAGATACGATGTTCTACAATGAATGGCTTAACGATCTTGTCGATATCCAACAGTATCATGCAAGACACAAAGGTGGGTTGTGTGAAATGGATCTACTGCCAGCAGATGCATCGACTGCGCATGGTGGTACGCCAGATCTGATGATTATCAATGAGCTTTCCCACATTCATGATCATAAGTGGGACTTCGCAGAAACAATGATGGACAATGCCGCAGGTGTTCCCTACGGCGTCGTCATCATTGCTACGAACGCTGGTTTCAAAGGCACGAACGCCGAAATTTGGCGTCAGAATGCCATCGAATCGCCTGACTGGGATGCTTTTATTCTAGATAAGCCGTCACCATGGATCAACGAGTCCGATTTGCGTGATGCTAAGAAAAGAAACAGCAAATCTCGTTATGCGCGTTTGTGGCTAGGTCAGTGGACCTTGCAAGGTGGTGAAAACTTTGATGAACAAGATATTGATTACGCTTTCAATCGAGGTGCGCATGAATTGTCAGAGCCTGAAGATGACTGGGTGTACCTAGGAGGGCTCGATCTGGGCGTCAGTAACGATCACAGTGCGTTTGTGATTATGGGTTGTAATGTAGAGAAGCAAGAGCTGAAGATGGCTTACGCGAAGCGGTGGAAGCCTAGAAGGGATACTGGTGAGATCGATTTGATGGAAATCGAGGATACAGTTGCTGAACTGTATGATCGGTTTAGGTTGATGGGTGTTTGGTTTGATCCGTTTCAAGCAAAATTAATGGCTCAAAGGCTGAAAAAACAAGGCTATCGCATGGTCGATTATAGCTTTACAGGCAAGCACCTTAATTTGATGGCCGAAGCGTACAAACAGGTGCTAGAAGGTCGAAAAATTGCGCTCTACGACAATTATGAGATTGAGCTGGAAAAAGACCTATCTAAGCTGCAAATCGTTGAGAAAGCTTATGGCTACCGCCTCGAAGCCACGCGAGATGCACAAGGTCATGCTGATGTTGCAACAGCATTAGTACTTACTTTACCGACCGCTGTGGATTACGTCGGTATCGATTGGAACGCTTATCAATTAAGAGATGATGACCCATTGATTATGGACGCTGGCGCGCCGTTAACAAAAGAAGAATTAGAAGATGCGCCAGAGGATCTTCGGCAGATTATGGAGGATGCTGACGATATCGGTGTAAACTGGCATGATGATAGACGTTTTAATTTTGATTTTTAAGGATTTGTCATGCCTAGTTTGGAAAGAATCCGACTGCGGTTTCAAGATGCTTTAAATATTAAAGTTAAAGAAGATCAGTGGTCGAATCTATATGAATTCATTTTGATAGTTGGTGATGATATTTCGTTTACGCCGAAACGCGAACCTAAACCAACAGATATTATTCCAGGCGCATCAAAGGTCGAGATTTTGCGCAAACGAGTAGAGAATGGAGATGATATGTGGTCGGACAAGGATGCTAAGATCAATTTGGAGTAACTATGTCGTGGGTTATGCGAAGTCGGCAATACTATTGTGTGATTCAATATTTAATTGGGGATGTAATTTATGAGGGTAAAAGTGAAGCTGCTTGTGCCGCAGCATTAGAACCTGGAACTGTTTATGGCGTGGGTGTAACGAAAGACTACGCCAAAGAGCAAGCAGTTAGGCGCGCAGCGGAAGCGAAAGCCTTGAGTGATAAACATGATTTCATTTGAAAAGTTGGTTGCTTTTGTAGTAGTAGCGTTAGCTATTGGTCTTCTTTTTTTCTTAGTATCAAATGTTTTTGAAGACTGACGAAGTTAAAATCTTTAATGACGATTGTCGAAATGTCTTTCCACAATTAAAAGACATTGCGTTGGTGGTTACTTCACCACCTTACAATCAATTAGGAAAAAGATTTCCAAAGAATACTAGCAATCATAAAATCTCAATTCATAACTTTGCGGCTAAAGCAAGATCCGCTTATTTTGATGATAGAGATGAAAAAACATATGCGGAGTTTATTACAGATTGCTTTGTTCAATGTAGAGAATGTTGTAACTGGGATGCTTCGTTAGTAGTCAATCACAAGTGTCGTTGGCGTAAACGGCAATTGTTACATCCTATTGATTTAATTAGAACGTTTGAGCCATCTTGGTATTTAAGACAGGAAGTTATTTGGGCAAGAAAAGGATCAACAGCTTTTCAAGCTAAAATGTTTGCCCCCAGCGACGAGCGGTTGTATTGGTGTACAGCAAACAATTATTACCCACCAAAAGGCCAACGAACAAACAATCCTACTTTTTGTTGGAATCAGGAAGCGGCAAAATTTCTGTCGGTTTGGGATGTTTCTCAATACGAAAGAGATTTAAGAAACAACCACCCATGCCCAATGCCTGAAGAGATTGCTAAACGATTGATTATTGGTTTAAGTAAACCGGGAGATGTTGTACTTGATCCGTTTATGGGATCAGGAGTGACATTAAAAGTAGCTCGCGATCTTGGTCGTAAAGCGATTGGGATTGATACTGAAAAAGAATATTGTGAATTAGCGAAAGAGATATTGGGATTATGAGAATTCTAATTGCTTTGCTGTTTCTAGTTTCGTCGGCATTTGCACAAGAGCCTTTGCAATTAAAAATTTCGGGGGCTACGGAAGCTTACGTTGGCGATAAGGTTGTCTTGACGGTAAATGGTTTACCCGAGGTCGATACTACGCAAACAATAGATGAGGCGCTTCAATGGACTAAGCATTTGAATTTTGTTCATTCTTCACCAGATATTGGACTTACTGTTGTTGAACCACAATTAATTGTTCGTCTAACAGAAGATCGTGTTTTTGTGTTGCAGATTGTTGTAATGACAACAATAGATGGCACTGTTGTAGTAGTAGGTGATTACAACCAAGAACCATTTCAAGTAGCACTGCATCGAATTGAATTTGTACATAAAGAGCCGCCACCGGATACTGGATTAATTGTTAGTTCAACAATTAATAAATCGCAGAGCCCAGTTCAAGTTGTTGAAGGCGCTCAAGTACTGTATACGTTCTTAGTAAAAACTAAGGGTGATCGTCCAGTTAAAGATATTGCGTATGAATCAAGCACAGGATTAACTTTAATTGGTCCGAATGGCGACATTAATGAAAATGGATTGTTGGACGTTTCTGAGGCTTGGGAGTATTCAGCATTAGCTTTAGCTAAAAAAGGAACAGTTACCGATACAACTAAGTTTTCAGGCAATGTCGGTAAATACGAAGCGCGGGGATCAGTAGAATCGACATATACAACAACAGATGCTCCACCTGACCCAACTCCTGATCCTGATGTAGAAGAAGGTCCGCGATGGATTTTAGTTGTTCATGAAGTACAAGACGGTGATCCAGCGTTTCAAAATTTATTAGCTGATTTTAGAGAAGTAAATAATAAGGATGATGCGGATCACACTTTAGTTATTGTTGACGATGATATTAATGAAGCAGATGGTGGAGTGCCTGATTGGTATAAACCGTATGCTGAATTATTGGATGAACGAAATCAAAAGCTACCAGCAATTGTAATTACGGATGACCAAGGCAAACTAATCAAAGTTGGTGATTTGCCGAAATCTGTAGATGAATACAAAGAACTTATTAAATCGACGGGTGGTTGATATGGACAAAATGAATGTCGATTTTGAAGTAGAAGCACAAGAATGCAATAAAGGCATGGGGTTGGTTGAATTACCATCTAATCATGTCTTTGGTGATTCGAGCCCTATTTTTGAAGAAGTGTTTCGCGAAAAAGTCATTCCAAGAAATGAATGGGATGCAATGTATGACGAGATTCAGCCTAATTATTCTCGCATGAAGACGTGGCAGTACAATCAAAGAAATGAAGGTACGTGTACTGCAAACGCAATGGGCGGAACAATGTCGTATGCATACAATCGGCAATTTGGATTGTCCGTAGCTCCTTGTCCGACCACGATGTATCGACATTGTGGCAGATCAGCAAATAGCGGATCGAGTACAGTATGCATTCTTAAAAGAGCTAGAGATCATGGAACGTTATTGATTGACCATGAACAATCAAAAGATTTGCTTAGGCAATTAAAGTTAGATCCTACTCATGTCGCACCTGCTACAGGTTGGAACGCACATATACCTAGAGGCTCGATGGAAGAGACAGCGATACATTTTAGAATTGATGAGTTTTACGAGATCTCCACAATAGATGGCTTCTTTTCAGCGTTGTTGCATGGATTTGGTATTCTTTATGGAAGATCAGGTCATGCCATTCATGGAGTTGATATTGTTAAACGCTCTGGAAAGTGGACCTGTAAGTATGACAATTCGTGGGGAAATTGGGGTGATAATGGTTTTGGGTATGATTCTATTGATTATTTAAAACGTACTAATGCATCACGTTACGGTGCTTTTGCTGTACAGACAATGGTATCGCCTAAAGGATTAGGGGATGTAATTAATGCACCTGTTCCGCAGGTGTAATTGTTCGTTACTTTAATGGAGTGTGTAGAGATGAAACGGATTTTGATGCTATTTATGATTTGTTTGGCAGTGCTGGTCATGAATTCAACCAGCTATGCAGAACTATGTTGCAAGAAGCTTACTTGTAAGCTTTGTGTGGTTGAACTACGAGTTATTAAGTTGTGCAATATTGAGCGAGAGAAGCGTGGCATCGCTCCTGTTAAACGATTGAAGGCTTTAGTAGACAATTGTCGCCAGCATAGCGCGGAACAATGCAAGAGAAAGCGAATGTTCCATGGTAATTTAAAAGGCGCTTCTTGTGAGAACGTTGCTGTAGGACAAGAGACGGCAGATCAAGTCGTTCGTGCTTGGATGAATAGCTCAGGGCATCGAGCAAATATTCTAAATCGTCGCTGGAAATTCATTGGTTATGGTAAATGTCAAAAGTACCATACCATGCAATGTAAATAAGGTGATTTATGCATATGTTAATTTTACTGGTTCTGGCGCTCCAATTACCAAAGCCAGAACCAGTCATGCCAAAACCTCAAGCTGTTGTGGTTGTAGCTAGTCCAGCGCGCAAAGTTACTTCTGATTTAAAAGAAGCAACTGATGATTTGTGTGCTTGGTTAGATTCTTCTGTGCAAGAGGACAACACAATAAAACGAGATGGTTGGTATCGCTATTTAAAATTAAATCGTTTAAAAAAACAAATTGCAGATGGTACGGTGCCGATTGCAGATATTGAAGAAACTAAGAGACGATTGGAGCGCTCTTATCCTGCATTAGAGTTACCACCATTTGAACGTTTTCGTAAGGAACTAGATATTTGGCTGAATTCAAGTATTCAGCCGTTGTCTAATCCACCAAGACGTGGATGGCGTATGATTAGAAATGGCTCGACTTGAAACGCATCGCGATCAACGTGACGTTGATGCTTTTCGCTAGTTAGCGATATTTTTAAGGGATTAAAAAGGTGCATAAAATGAACTTCGCTCAAAGGATACATGACGAGTATTTAGACGAGGAAATGCGAGCGATTCCAGAGATCATTTTAATCATTTCAACTATGATTCAGTTGATCGGTCCAATTATGGATTTGTGTGATGAATTGGATGGGTCAACTGAGTCGATGAAGAAGTTTGCAGATGGGCTAAAAGAAGATACCTTGAGAGGTAAAATTAGGCGTCGATTAGCTCGTCGTGTTGTTCGAAAGGAATTAGGATCGGACATCTACAATCAAATCAATGGTGATAAAATTGTTGAAGCATTAATTAATGCTTCAGCAGATTATCCCGATCTTGCCAGCGAAGCTTACGTATCGTCGCTATGATTTGCCCGATCTGTGGGGGCAAATTGATGGAAATTCGAACAAAGTTAGTTTGTTCGAAATGCCATCAAATCATTGAAACCTGTTGTGATGGTGGAGAATTTTGTAAAAAATCTCCAAAAAAACAACAGAATCCTCTTGCAAAAGACCGAAATGGTATATATGATGGGGGTACACAAGAGGGAACCACCTAACCAAACCAAATAGAAAGGATTCTTAAATGAGTAATCAAGCACCTGCCAACATTGAAGCTGCTTACCAAGAGGTTGAGGGCACCATTAAAGGATTGGCTATTAAGTATGCCCAAAAAAAGGGTATTGCTTTTGAGGAGGCAATCAGCGTGTGCCATGAAGGTTTTATGCAGGCTTGGCGTAAGTTTAATCCTGAAGCGGGCGCTAAGTTTAATTCTTGGGTGCATACGCAGATTCAGTTTGAATGCAGAAATCACGACAAGAAAGAGTTACGTCATCGACAGCGTTTTGGCAGTTTAGTAGGCGATGAGGTTTTACATGCGGTCGAAGGCGTTACTCCATCAGATGGCGCTTTAGTTGAGGAAGTCGTATCTCGTGTTGAAAGCAAAGACGCCAAAACGGCAATTCGATTTGCTTTGACAAATGAACGTCTAAAAAAACGACAAGTGCGAAAGCATTTTCGTGAAAACGAAGGTTGGTCGGATTCGCGAGCAGCACAAGTGTGGCGCGAGGTGCGAAATGCCTTCATCGTTGATTGATGCGATTCAACAAGCAGGCGTTTCTTATCGATTAGTAGGTCAAAATGAACATGCTCGTGAGGGCTGGGTTCAACTTGATTGTCCTGATTGTGGAGATCGAGAAAAATTTCATTTAGGAGTTTCTCTCGATCTTCGAGGCGCAAACTGCTGGAAATGCGGTCCTAAAAAAGCTCGACAAACTCTTCGTCAGCTAGGCATCGACATTCAAGGTTTTCGATTTGAAAAAATCAAAAGCCAAAAGCGGCCTCGTGGAAAGCTTCAACAACCATCAATGCGAGGCGAGTTAACAAAACCTCACATTGAATATTTGAAAAAACGTGGCTTTGATTACAAAGAAATTGAAAAATTATGGGGAATTGAAGGCATTTCCCAGCATTCAACGTATTCTTGGTCGATTTATCTGCCTATATATGATATAAATAATGATGTGATTTCGTGGACAACAAGAGCTATTGCAGGTGATCGTAGATATAGCAATGCACCAAAGCGTTGTGAGGCGTTGCCTGCAAAGTCAACCTTGTACGGTATACATCTTGCCAGATCTTCAATAGTTGTTGTTGAGGGGCCAACTGATGCGTGGCGCATTGGTCCAGGTGCAGTAGCGACTATGGGTCTGCAATACACTACGGAGCAAGTTCAATTGATACGATCTTTTGCTAATAGAACAATTTGTTTTGATTCGTCTGTGTCAGCACAGGCACAAGCTAGAAAGCTGTTTTCGGAAGTAAAAGCATCGCCAGGAAATACAAGTATCATTGAAATTGATGCAGATGATCCAGGTGAATGTGATTTAAATGAAGTAAATCAAATTCGTAATTATGCAAATCTTTGAGAAGGGGGAAATCATGGGTACGATGCCTAAGAAGTTGGTGCAATTTACACCACAACTAATTGAAGTTTTAGATCAAATTAAGGAAGAGGAAGGCTCTCCACTAAATCCGTTGATTGAACGTTTGTTGTGGGAGCATCCTACAGTGGCAGAGCGTGGGGTTGATCTTGGTTATATAGGACCAGATGGTCCACCAGATAGACCGTCTGCTGGTGGTTATCGTAGAAAAGATAAAGAAGAGGCTATTTCAGCAAAGCCGACTAAAGAGTTTTAAATAAAATATTTAAAGACTTTGCTAAGCGCCGACGTTGTGTCGGCGTTTTTTTTTGGTTTTGTTATAATATTTGTTCATAGTATTTTACGATTTGGGCGAGAATCATGACGTTATCGTACGGAAATCGCATTCGTTATTACCGTTTTCAACAAGGTGCATTAGCTGTGGCAACAGTAGGATACACAAACGTTATCGACGATCATGGGGCAGCGGGTGACGGCGCGACTGATGATAGTGCGGCGTTTGCTGCTGC
>CEON01061757.1_pt1 | contig 10787 bp, 14 predicted proteins | sample 530291 | NCBI WGS metagenome assembly CEON01 (sample SAMEA2619888, study PRJEB7988) | marine metagenome | biome: marine biome (ENVO:00000447); feature: surface water layer (ENVO:00002042); material: "saline water (ENVO:00002010), including plankton (ENVO:xxxxxxxx)" | depth 5 m
TCAATGCTAGTGTTTCAGCTTTAAGAGAACTTAATGAGTTGGCTGGGTTAAAGATCAAGAAGAGTGAGAACCTCAACATCAATGCTAACTTGGATAATCTATCAGCCAAGGATATAGAAGAACAACTCACTGCTATCTTTGGTGGCAATATCATTGATGCTGAACCTGATGACTTATGATTAGAGTAGGATTTACTTGTGGAGCATTTGATCTATTACATGCAGGTCATGTAGTTATGTTGAAAGAAGCAAAACAGAACTGTGATCATCTTATTGTTGGTTTGCAGACTGACCCAAGCATAGATAGAGAAGAGAAGAACCAACCAGTTCAATCAATCTATGAGAGATACATACAACTACAAGCTATCAAGTATGTGGATGAAATATTGCCTTACGATACAGAAGAAAGCCTTATGGATTTGTTAGAGTCAACAAACATTGATGTGAGGTTTGTTGGTGAAGAGTATCAAACCAAAACATTCACTGGTAAGGGTCTGCATCCTATCTTTTACACCAGCAGGAAGCACACTTTTAGTTCTACATCACTTAGAAACAGAATATCCACAAAGCATTAACATTTAAAACTAAGGCAAATAACAAAATACATCTGTGAAACCAAGAGAGAGCCTTTTTTCTCTCTCCAACGCTAAAAAAGGGCAAAAAATCAAAAAAACACCGAAAATCAATGACTTACAGCTTTTTTTTGCAAGAATAAATGTCTGATTGCTGGCTTAAAATAAAAACATTGCTCAAGCACTGCTAACATATGCATAAAAACAGCCTGCACAAGCTCCTGAGAAGCCCATAGGAAAGGGACTCCTTGGGTTTGGCAAAAAAAGATCAAAAAATCGCAAACCTTTGACCCCTGCACCCCTATATAGCAAGGTGCCTGTGCAGGTGCAGTAGCAACTGAGTTATAAATATTCAGTAATCAATTTTGAAGATAAGTGTTAATTCCAATACAAATATGTATAATGCAACTTATGAAGATAGATAAACATGCACTAAAAGAAACCATGAGTGATGTAGGAGTTGGCTTTCTGCTGGCTTTCCCAATATCACTAACAGTCCTGAATATTTGCAATTATTTTGATGCATCAGTCTTGGCTACCTCCATTGCCCAAACTTTTGTCTTTACCATTTTTGCTATAGTAAGAAAATATGCCATTAGGATTACATTCAAAAAAGCCAATGAAAACCAAAACTAATCTTGAATCCATCTACTTGGCTTGGTGGCTTTCTGACCTAGCCAACAAAAAGGCTGAAGCACTCATAAAAAAATATCAAAAAAAATAATTACACTTTTTTCTATATAAGTGTTGACATCCACACTTTTATCCTTATTATAGATAGTGTAAGTAACAATGCTTACACAACATAAAAGGAAAATTATGCAAAATATAGAAGAAAAAAAACTAGACAACATTAAGCTTGAAAGAGCTTATGATTTCTTGAAGTATGTAGATCGAACCAGTAGCTTTGCCTACATCCCAACAGATGTAGATGATGTTAAACCTTTCTTTCTTGCACAGATCAAGGATGTTGTTGATTCATTAATAGAAAAAGTAATAGCTGATGACCCTGAAAGGGCAAAGTTTTACAGATTGATGGAGGATAACAATGCCTAAATCAACTCTAGTAAAAGACATCAAAGCAGAATTGCTTGAACAACTCAAAACCAAAGGCATGGATTTCACTATGCCTTGGTTTAGATGTGGCTTACCTCAAAATGCTTTTAGCAAAAAGTATTATAGAGGTGGCAACTTACAACATTTGGATTTCGTGCAAAGGCACAACAAATGGAACTGCAACCAGTGGGGAACATTTAAGCAGTGGTCATCAAAAGGTCACAAAATTAAAAAAGGCTCCAAGGGAACTCAAGTTTATTTTTGGGAACTCAAAGACAAAGATGAGGCTTACCTCAACGAAAAAGAAAGAGCAGTATTTTTGGCTACCAAGAAGTTGCCAAAAGTTTTACTGCAAAAATTCTTTATTGTCTTTAATGGTTATCAAATAGAAAACTATGACATCAAGAAGAATCTTGAGCATGTCAAAAAAATGTCTGAAGAAGCTTATCAACAAATTGATGCATCTATCGAAAAAACACAAGCCAACATCATCCACCATGAGGGTGATGCTTTCTATGTGAAACATGCACCATTTTTAAATTTTGAGAATCTTCAAGATGACACCATTTACATGCCTCACAAAGAAAACTTTTTTACAGATCAAGATTATTATTCAACTTTGTTGCATGAACTTACTCACTGGTCAATGACCAAAGAGAGAACCAACAGGGTTGAGAAAAAATTATCTTATGCAGAAGAAGAACTGGTTGCTGAAATTGGTTCTGCTTTCTTATGTGCCTACTTAGGTGTAGAGAAGAAACCTAGACCATGCCATGCAAAATATTTGAATAGCTGGTTGCAAGAAGTTGAAACTAAGTCAGAGAGAGATGTGCTTAAGTATTTCACACTTGCACAACAATCACTGGATTTCTTTATGAAAACATTTGAAGAGGAGGAAACTAAAGAGGTAGCTTAGGCTACCTCTTTTTTTAGGAGTAACTATGAAATTATATGTAGCAATAGATGAATATAACAATGTTTATGCATATACCAGCAAAAAGAAAATGCTTTCAGAAGCAAATGCAAATGAATGGGAAGTACATGAGCCTATTATTTTTGATCTAACCAAAACAGGTGTAATAGAAGCAATGAAAAATTTAACATTTTATTGTGGCAACACAGCAGAGATAAAAATAGGTAATTAATGCTTGCATATATATTAACAAGTGTTATTATTAATATATCTAAACATAAAAGGAGTAGATAAATGACAGAAGAAACTAGAGAAGAAATGATCAACAGGCTCAAAGCAGAGCTTGGTGACCAACTTCATGAAACCTATGAAGTCCAATGTGCTTTTCATGGCAAGATCACAGGAACCTTTGACAAGTTCCTAGACAACCCAAGTGGCTGTAAGCAATGCATCAAGCAGGGCATGGTGACTTGGGATAGAGATTTTCACCAAGGCATCATTTGGCAAGCCATCAATAAACTCATTGCTGACAACAAGTTAGCAATCAAGCAAGCAGAAGCAGAGGTACTAGAAAATGCAAGCATTTAATAAACAACCCATAAGGGAACTTACCCCAGCAGAGGATTATCTGCTAGATGAAAAAGGTGACAACTATGAGCATGGCTCAGGTTGGTCAGAAGATTACCAAGACCCAAGCAAGTTTTGGGGTCATGGCATGAGTCATGTTTATTGCAACAGGAATGTTGCTTTCAGACTCAAAGAAGAGAAGTGGCATGGCTTGACCTCCATGATCATCAAACCAAATCACATAGAGGTGCTAATCAACAAAACACCTTTTAGCAAACCTGAGCTTAAGAAAGCCTTGGTTGAAGTTTGGTTTGGCTCACTTGCACCTTTTGATCAAAATGAAAATCGCAGGCAGGCTCGAAACCAGCAAGCAAGAAATAGAAGGGCAAAGTTGAAGGAGGCAAACAATGGACTTTGATAATAAGAAAAAGAAAGTCAGTGGCAATGTCAATGTAGTCTGTGGTGCTGACTTATGGCAAGACTTACATGAGTTGCATCAAGAGTTTGGCATCAACAAGTCTGACATACTCAACAACTTCATTCATCATCATTACAACACCAAAGATGATTTTATGAAGGTGCTAGCTCCCATCATTAAGACTAGGTTGCAAAAAAAGATTGCAGAGCTTGAGAAGTTGGAGGGCAAGGTTGATACCATTCAATCTGTGCCTGAGCAACCCAAGAAGGTTTATGTGATTAACAACCATGTGGAACCTAAGCAAGAAGCCAACAAGGAATCAGATGTTGGCTCTATCAACAACCCTGTCTCACTAGAAAGATCAGCACACAAGTGTGAGTTCACTGAGCAGGCTGTGACCATGGTTCAAGGTGAGATTGATTCTTGGTTGCATGATACCAAGTCCAAAGGTTTAGCCATTAGGTTTAAGAAACATGGCAAGGCTTATTACACTAGAGCTAAGAATGTTGCTATCAGCAAAAGCACTCTTAGAATTAAGATAGGTGACACCAAGCTGATGACTTTGGATGAGGCAAGGCAGAAACATGCTCAAAATTTGCACACCATTTATGTTGAAGGCAGGAATCCTAACAAAATAGTGCCTAAAAAATCGAAAGCTGAAAAGCCAGTGAAGGAGGATAAGACTCCAAACATGGAAGAAGATAGCTCAGAGCTTTTGGACTTTGCTAACTTAAGAGCTTACACCATTGATGACATTCATATCTTAGGTAGACTCTTGGGCAACATAGACCCATTGCTTAATAATTGCATGACCAAGTTTCACAATGCTTTGTCTAAAGAAGCACACAGACAATGCTTGGATATGTTCAGAGATGGTATCACCATTGCTGAGTTGAGACAGAAATCTTACAAATTGCACACCCAATACAGAGATGACCCTGTGACTGTGGGTTATCAGATGCTTGTTTATAGACTTGCAAAAGCCATATATAATTTTGGCACCAAAGAAGAGAAAGAAGCATTTAATTTTTAATGGGGGAAACTATGTCCAACAACGATATTATCAATGAGTTAATCCAGCTTTTTAAACAACTCAATCTTGAGGCTCAGGAAGAGATTGCAGGCATCATCAAAAAGATCATTAGGGAGAACAAAGACAATGCTGAGAAATGAACCACTGGTCTATGAAGCCATTTATGGCTACATCAGAGTATCAACTTTAGAGCAAGTCAAACATGGCACCTCACTCAAACAACAACAAGAAGAGATCAAGAAAATGTGTCTCTACAAGTTTGATAGGGAGCCTGATGATTATTTTATAGATGATGGGGTGAGTGGCACCTTAGATTTCAACCTAAGACCACAAGGCTCCAAACTCCTAAATGTGCTTGAACCCAATGATGTGGTTCTATGCTCAAGATTAGATAGATTGATTAGGAGCCTTACCCTGCTATGCACCATCAGAGAAAGCTTCAATGATTCCAACATTCATTTGTTTGCAAGAGACATCATGGGTGGTACTGATTCTATTAGTACCTCTCAGTCACCTAACATGAAGATGTTTGTGAGCATGATGGGAACTTTTGCTGAATGGGATAGAGATAACACAGTTGCCAAACTTTATTCAGGCAAGATCAATGCCATGAATGAGGGTAGGTACATTGGAGGTGGTGTGCCATATGGCTATACCACCATCACCAAAGGGCAAAAATCTTACATGGTACCCAACCAAGAAGAGCAAGAAATCATGAGTTGGATAGATACCTACTATGCAAGGATGCTCAAACAAGGCAAAACCCAGCCATGGAGGAAGATGTCCAAGCAGATTCAATCTCTGTATGAGACAGAAATACCACCATGGAAATGCAAAAGAATTGCAGAAAGAAAGATTAAAGAAAGACCAACCCTATGATATAGTTCCAAAATGGCAACTATTGATGAGATAAATATACTCGATTATCGACCACCCTCTTCAAAACAAATATTAGAGGCTGGTCGTCAACAAACTGTAGAGCCTGTTCTACCAACACCACTTAAAGATTTTTTTATGTATGATGTCTTAAATCCTTCAGGCAGAAAACTTTTTTCTACTATTGCAGAGGAATTAACAAACCCACTTAATTTTATAGCTGGTGCTGGTGTCATAAGTAAAGGCTCCAAAGGTATAAATGCTCTTGCCAAGCTTAAAGATGAAGGCTTTGATGTGGCAAACCCACTTTTTCATGGAACAAAGGAAAGCTTTGAAACTTTTGATACATCTAAAATAGGGAGAAGAGATAAAGGTTTCTATGGCAAAGGCTTTTACTTTACAAACAACAAAAAAGAAGCAGAACTGTACGGTCCTAATGTAGGTGAATATTATGTCAAAGGAAAAATACTAAATTTAGGTGATTACAGTGAATTGGATAGAGTTTATGGTAAAGGTGGCAACTATAGTGACCCACTGGAAGATTATAAACTTTGGGCAGGAAAACTTAACAAGGTAAATGCATTACCACCAGTTCAAAAAAATGCTTACGAAAATTTACTTAAAGCTGAAAAATACTTTGAAGAAAATTTTCAAATGATACCTACTGGCAAAGTTACTAGCGGACCAGCAAAAGGGCAGACAATTTATCAAGGCAAAATTAAAGACCCTGATTATGACAATGATATTTTGGTGGATGATATTTTTGACAAATCAGAACTCAAAGAAATATTTTTAATAGAAGCAGAAAGCTCATATAAATTTAGAGGTTTGAAAGACATGGAAAAAAATCTTTCAAGATTTGTAAGAGACTTAGATCAAAAAGAAAGTTATGAGGGCATTGATGATGTTTCTGAATTTATTTCTGACAGAGTTAAAAAAGCTGGCTACTCAGGTATAAACTCAGGCTCAGAAACAGTTATCTTTAACCCAAAAGACATATTAAGGGTCAATAAATAATGGCAACTATTGATGAGATAAACCTTTTAGATTATCAAGCACCCACACCTGAGCAAATACTCAAAGCTGGGAGGAAGCCTGTTGCAGAACCTATACCACCATCTCTTAGTCCAGTAAGAGATTATTTCTATGAGAACATCCTCAATCCTGAAGGCAGAAAGCTTGTGGACATGGTTAGAGGTGAGATCAATAATCCACTCAATTTTATGGCTGGTGCTGGTGGTATTAGTAGAGTTGGTGGCAAAGGTATAGCAACATTAAGAAGTAAAATAGATGATGGCATTGGTGGTGGTGGAGGTGGTGGTGAAAAAAAACCACTTTCAAAAGACCAACTTAACTATTTTACAAGGCTGGTCACAAGAAAAATGGTTGCAGATGCAGATGATCAAAAGCTGGTTAGACTTCTTGATCATCACAAAAAAAGATTTGCTCAAAATGATGAATACTTGAAAAGAATGAAGGACAAAAAAATACTTACAAATCAAGATGAAATTAACTCCTACATAAATCAAGCTCAAGAAGAAATACAAACAAACAGAAGCATGATTACTGATGTGACTAAAGAACTTGATAGAAGAAGAAAGGCAAAAGGTTTTGTACAAGGTGAGCCTATGGAAGTAGATAAACTTTTACAAATTCAAAAAAACAAAATTGCAGAATCTATTAGCAACAGAAAACAAAAATTATACAAACTTCAAAGAGAACTAGAGCTTGAAGATGTAACACCAGCAGTTAGAAAACGAACTGAACAAAACATTATGAGGCTCATGAGAGAAATCAATGATTTAAGCAAATAATGGCAACCATAGATGAAACCAACATTTTTGCACCCCAAGACCCTGATACAGGTCAAACCTATCAGCTATTTAATGTTGATGCAATTAAACAAAAGCAAGCTCAAACAAAAGAACAATACAATACAGTAAAAGAGCAAATTAAGGCTGGTAATTTAGACCAAGCCTATGAAGGTTTTACTCAACTACCTTTTGCTGACCAAATGTTGCTTTACATCAACCCAGTCACAGGTGTGCCATTAGAAAGCTATGAGGTAGTCAAGTTTGGAGCAGAAGCACAGCCTAGACTCAAAACTTTTAAAGAATTTGGCTTTGACATGCTTGACCCAAGGAAAAAACTCTTTGGTGGTGTCTTGCCCTCACCAGTAACAGTAGGAGACAAAGGCTCTGCTTTTATGTCAGGTTTAGCAGGACTTGGTGTTTTGGGTGGTGCATTTGATTTAGCTAACATACCCAAAGCTATTTTTTCACCCTTTGTAAGAAAGGCACCCCTTTATTCAAAACAAGAAGGCACTGGTGGTGGTGGTATTGGTGGTCTATCTAAACAAGAGTTCATACAAAAAGAAATTAATGAAAAAGCTAGAGATGGACTCTTTGTTTCAAATTTAAACAAATACTTGATTTCTACAGCACCCAAAAATTTAAAGGGTCAAGCTCTCCTTGACCACATTCAAGCTAACAAATCAAAAGGTGGTTACAAAGCTGATGAAATTAAATTTAGTGGACTTGAAACTTTTATCAAAAACAACCCTCAAGCCACCACCCAAGAAGCCATAGATTACTTAAGCACCAACAAACTTACAGTTCAAAGCACTAGACTTGTTGACCCTTTGAGTGATGATAGTATTTTTATGAAACCAGTGATAGACCCCACAGACCCTATTGATGGCACTGATCACTCTTTGTTTAGATCAGCAGATATATTAGAAGATTTAAAAGCAGGTGATGAAGATATTTTTGATAGCTTAGATGATGTAAATGACCCCAATCTTGATTGGGCAAGTGTTTATCACAATGCCTTTAGCAATGACAGAATAGGTAGAGGAGCATATGACAGCCTCATGGCTAAATACAATGACCCTAACTTTGATCAACTTAGTCTTGATTATAAGCTTGAAGATTTAGCTGATGAAATGTCCATGAAAGAATTTTATGATGACCCCTACGAACTTATTGAGCTAGAAGAAGGTGTACTCTCAAATTTAAAGGCTTATGGCAATGAAAATGTAGGTTATGCTCTTATTGAAAATGGTCAAAAGATTGATTTAGAAAGACCCATTTACACTGAAGGTGAAGCACTAAATCAAATGAGATTAAGACTGGAAAATGAAGGAGCTTTAACAGGCGACTATGGAAGCATCAAGTATAAAGACTACTTTTTAGATGACAATATGCCATTTGTTGATGGTTATGACTTAGAAGAGATACCTTTATCCATGCCAATGTTGGCAAAAAGAGGGTTACAACCATATTTTAAAACACACTACCCTGATGAGGAATACCCCATAGGCTCATATGCAAAAATTGAAACGAAACTTGAAGATGGCAGAGATGCTAGATACATTCTTGAGTTTCAATCTGACTTACATCAAAAAGGTGCCGCCATTGGCTACAATACACCACAAAAACTTGCAGAATATGATGATGTCATATTGCCACAACTAGCTGATGATGTTGAAAAACAAGCCAAAGCAATTTTGGGTGATGATAAGTTCAATGAAATAAAAGAAGGCTTTGGTGGTTCTGATGATTTTTATGCAGAGCTTAGTAGACGATCTACCTTTGTTACTAGAGGAAATGACCTAGAAACTTACAAATTGTATAAAAACACAAAAGAACTAAGAGATGAGCTTCCTGATATGTACCCACACAAAGAATTCGTGCCTCCATTGGTAAAAAATGTTATAGCAAAAGCTATTGAAGATGGTGTAGATACCATAGCCTTTCCTACATCTATTCCTATACTTGAAAGAACTGGTACACAGATAGCAGATATTAAGTCTTTGTACCTTACAAAAATTGGAAAAGCCAGCCAGCAAGAAAGAGACATTATTGACTTAGACACCAACATTGATGCACTTGAATTAGGCTCATATCAAATTGCTCCCCTTGGTGGTAAAAACTTAGATCAAAGATTTGTTGAAAATTATTTTGGAGAATTAGAGGATGTAGTTGATCATTTGGTAGATTTAAAACAAATGGACAGACAGCTACAAAAATTTCCAAATGTTGATTTTAGCCTGCCACAGACAAGGCAAGAGTATACAGATTTTAACATTGATGCCTATAAATTAACAAAAGATGACCCTGTGTTTGATGCAAACTTAATTGATCAATTTGCAAGAGAAATAGAAACAGATTTAAACAACTTAGGCTTTGAGGTGGTTGAAAGAGTAAATACCTATGACAATCCTAAATTGCAAAGACTTTATGATGAAGAAATTAATTCATACAATGATGATTTTGTAAAAAAAGAAATTGAAGCCATAGCTGAAACTCAGCCATTGACTGCAAGAGCTATGAAGGAAATGGGCAGTGAAGATGGTGGTGGCTTTGGCAGTAAAGGTGCTGTTTTGTATAACAAGGCTGAAGATAAATTTGTAAATGCCAAAGACTACCTTTATGACACAAGAAGAAAAATCTCAGCACAGGGTGAAATTGTTGTGTATAACCCATTGCAAGAAATAACAGCAAGAAGAATACCACTTACATTTCATCCTTCAACCATGTCAATAGCTAATTCATATAATTTTAATATTGCAAACAAAATTAAAAAATTAGATGAAGAAGGAAAAATACCTGAAAGCTTTAATGAAGGATTTGACCCAGCTTACAGACAAAACAAAGAAGCTCTTTCAAAGAAATTTGAAGATTTAGATGTTTATTCTTTAGATGTAAACAAAAAAATAGGTGGTGAAAAATTTATTACAGACTATGATAAAAAACTGCCAGCAGAAATAGAAAGAATAGCAGATGAGTATGGTGGTAAGTTTGAGAAAGGTAGCTTAGATGCAGAGGCTGTTTATGGAAATCAATATGCAGATGAGGTTGTTGAAGCAGACAGTTTGCCCATCAAAAGATTAGAGGCACATATTTTAACCATCACTCCTGAGATGAAGAAAAAAATTATAGAAGAGGGTATGCCACAAATGTATAAGGGTGGTATAGTAAGAAAGTCACAGTCTATGGACAAACCCATAGCAGGTAACACTAGGTATGTATAATGGCTGAACCAATAGATTATTTAAAAACTTATCTCAACATGAATCCTGAAGATTATTCTAGGATGCAAGCACAAATAGGTGGTGAAACTTTGCCTGATAGGGAAATCTTTACCATGCCAGCAAGAGCCATGCCTATGCCAGCAACAAGGCAAGCCATGGAGCCTATGCCCATGCCAGCACCACAAAACACAGAAGTTCAAAGCTTAATGGATGAAATAGCATCCTTGAAGGCACAGATAGAAGGCACACAAGAGCCAGCAGATGCACCAGTCTTACCAAGCCTGCCTGAAGGAGTTGATGCAGGTGGAAGATATTATA
>CEON01119975.1_pt1 | contig 10786 bp, 3 predicted proteins | sample 530291 | NCBI WGS metagenome assembly CEON01 (sample SAMEA2619888, study PRJEB7988) | marine metagenome | biome: marine biome (ENVO:00000447); feature: surface water layer (ENVO:00002042); material: "saline water (ENVO:00002010), including plankton (ENVO:xxxxxxxx)" | depth 5 m
GGAGTGTGGACTAGTTTAGCTCATTTTGACATAAACTCTAGTACAACGACTATAAATGATTCGATTGTAGGTCTTTTTAATTTTAAACAATATGGAACAACAACGGGGATAGCCCAACAATATACCGCCGGAACAATAGATAATCCTTTGTCGCCGTTTGGAGAATATACAGATCTTTCATTAAAACCTAACACAGAGCACTCTTACAGAATAAAAGGTCAATATATTGATTGGTTAGGAAACATTCCTTTTGAAACCGACTATGTTTACGCTCATCCTGTTTCAACATTTAGGGAAACAATTGCTGACGCTACTCTTAGCAATGATGTTGCTAATGGCTTGATAAGTGGAAGTGATTCTCTTAATGATAGCGCAGATGTCGCAAATGTTGTGTATACTACAAATCCGGCAAAAGAATTAGTTATACGTTTGCGTCCGGGTGTAGATGATAATGTTGAGTTATCGGCAAAATTTGACGCCTATATTGCTGAGAACAATCTTGCAAGATCTGACTTTAATATTAGCGATGCTGATCGCTTATTTTCAGGTGTTCATTTTGTTGTTCCAGAAAGCTCAAGTATAGGTTCAAAAAAATATAATGATGCCGAGACACTTCCTCTGCCTGCAGTAGAATACTCAACTCCTATTGTTGATGCAGGAGGTAATGAACTATTAACTTCTTTGGTTTTAGAGAAAGATGCAAAGATTTATGGTTTAGGAGGTATTGGTGGAAACGGAGGGTTCACAGATATTAAGGTTGATGGTCAAAATAATAAAAAATTTCATATAACTGTAGGAGAACGTGCTGAATCAACTAAAGGTTTAGAGGGGGGCGTGGCTGTTAGTATTAGCGGAAATACTATAAGCAAATTTTCTCTTAAATGTCACCCTACTGCTCAGATAATGGGCGGAGGCGGAGGTGGAGGCGGGGGAGATCCCTTTTTTATACCTAAAATGTTTACAGCGTTAGGTCCATATCTTAATACCAAAGGCTGGAAGAATGAATTTGATATGGTAAGTACGCGACGGCTTTCAGAAGGTATAGATTTTTTCATTGAAAGAAAGGCAACCAAAGTTGAAGATGAAACTTACGAAGGGTCAAGAAGAGCGTATAAACAGTTTGAAACAGGATATGACACAAAAACAGTACGTAACTTTAAAGGAAGAATAGAAATAAACATTGGAGATATCTCTGGCAGACAAGTAGCTGGTGTTGGAGGAGGTGGTAGAGGTTATGGAATTTCATTTTGCGGTAAGAGTATAGAATTTAATCAAAGGCCATTGTCACGGGGGAGTACTCTGGAGACCGATAATAGATACGGAAATATAAACGGCGCTGGCTCTCCTGCTATTTATAAAAACGTTCCTATTACTGAGGCTTATATACCCGTAACGAAACCGATGCCGGAAACCAATCTGACAGCTGCCGCTAACTTTTCATTGGGTGGTAATGGAGGAGATTTTGGAATGGACGGAGGGACTCCATATAGTTTTTCTGCTGATGACATCTTTATTTCTGCAGAGCCCGACAAACTCTCAAAAATAGGGGGTATGGGTGGAGCTGCATTTAAGTTAAGCGCTGGGAACAGTAATTATCCTAATGGAATTAGTTCTTTGTATCATTTTAATGATTATAAAACTTTAACAAAAAGTAATTTTCCTAAATTAGTAGCTCATTTTGATGCAAGTCAAAAAGTATACTCTGCTTATACGGATGAAAGCACAAATACTCTTGCAACTGATGGACAAAGAATACAAAGATGGTCTTCTGTCGAAGATCCTAGCACTATATATCTACAAGCCCCAGATGCAGCTGGACTTAGGCCAAATGCTCGGCCTTACTATCGTACAGCTTCAAATTACACGCAAGACTTTAATGGAAATGCTGTAATTCATTTTGATGGAGGTAAGGTAATAGACGGATCTCAATACTTTGGTTTAAAATCTAATCCTTTGTGGAATACTAGTATGGCAGATAGTTTTGAGATATGTTATTATTTAGAGCCTTATTTACCATTTTTTCCCGATGAAAGGCCCTCGCCTTTTAGTAAGTTTCAGGTCAAAGGGTTAGATGTTACTTCAGGTTATGGTTTGTATGGCAATTTGCAATCTAATGTTTTTGGTAGATTTAATAAAAGTCGTTCTGACATTGCTGGACAAGATACCGAGGTTTATGCATATTTTAAAAGCGGTAGCCTCGGGGGCACTTATCTTACGGCAAATTATTTAAACAGTTCTTATATGCACGTTAATTATTCACAAACTTGGCCTGTCCAAGAATTTGCCAGAGTCGGGCCTGTGGGTTGGGGTTTGCATAATTTTACAAATAAGACAGTTGGTTTTCAAGAATATGATGACGATCTTGTTCGTTATTGGCATAATGATGGTCCTCATCAAAAATTTTACAGTACCGATGGTAGTATAAATGAAAATGCTGGTTTACCAAATAGACAAATTTTAAAATTTAATGATGCCGTAAATGGAGATAAGACTATCGGCCGAGCGTGGATGTACAGTGTCGCTGGTAGAATTGTTGGCAATACAATACAATTGTCAACTTACTTTAATGGCAAGTTGATGTCTTCCGGGGTGTTTCGGGGTACTAAGTTTGATTTTTTGGATAAGCCTGTAATAGGTATGTCCACTTATGCTACATGTTTTTATGGTTTGATAAGTGACTTCGCGATATTTAATGAAAAGTTATCTCCCAGTGAAAGGTACGATGTGTATGCGTCTATAGCTGGAAAAAAGAATAGAACTTTTAATTCTGCCACATTTGAGATAACAAAAAATGTAGAGCAAACAGTGACAGATATTAACAAAGAACAAACATTCAGAAATTTTACCGCATTTACAACTGCTATCCAACCTAATTCAATTATTATGTTTGCTGATGGATTTATTAAAGGCGTTACACAAACTTCTACTGTAGGTAATACAACAATAAGAGGGTACGGTTATGGCAAACTATCTGGAACTGCAACGGTTTATCCTCCTTATAGGAACACACCGATATCAAACGATAATTTTGTTGGTTATGTTTTAGGTCCTAGCAGCTGGTATAAAGTACAAAATTAATTATGGCAACACAAGCACACAATGCAAGTTTATTAGATTTAGAGCCGGATACAATAATAGAATTATTTGAATTGGATTTAGGCGAAGTAGATGGGATATACCGATTTCATCCCGGTAAAAATAATTTAAAAGATATTGTTTTATCTGACAGTAACGGGGTATTACAAACTTATTTTCCTTTACCTATTGAAACCTCCGGGTACGAATCAAAAGGAGACGGAAGCTTACCTAGGCCAAAAATTAAGTTAGCTAACCCACAAGGTATTCTTTCTGATGTTATAAAAAACAAAAATGATTTAGTTGGCAACTTGTTAACTAGAAAAAGAATTTTTTTAAAATATTTGAACAATGAAAATTTTCCCGATGATTTTAACCCTTTTTCTGAACCTGACCCAGACTCTAGATTTGAAGACGATATATTTATAATTAATAAAAAAATATCTGAAAATAAATATATTATTGAGTTTGAGCTGATTTCACCTTTAGAGTTTGAAGATGTTAAAATACCTAGCAGGAGAATGATTGCCAATTATTGCCCTTGGCAGTATAGAGGTGAAGGATGTCTTTACGGCCAGAGAAGTGATTATAACAACCAAGATGTTAGAATGGCAAATGGTAATTCATTAAATCCGGCCGAATTTTTTGCAAAAGAAAATCCAAATGAAAGTGTTCGGGGGCCGAATTTAGGTATTCCTGTGGCTGATAATAATAACAAATGTTTTACAACAAAAAGTGGATACAACTTGAGTTTGTTATGGCAGCGTCAATACAGCAACACAGATCATTCTGTGGAAATAGATAACGCGAGTGGGTACTCAGAGAGAACTATAAAGATAAACAATGCAAATGGTTATACAACTGGTGGTGGTTCTGCTATAGCAATTACAGTAGATAGTTTTACTTTTTCAATAAACCATGGAGATAGAATATGGTTTAATGACCGAGCAACTTTGATGATAATTAATGGGAGTATTTCAGCTAATCCTTCGGGAACAACCTCTGTAAATGCAGCAATTTACGGAAAAAAACTTGAAGATAATGCAACTGGGCACGTTCCTCAATCAATACAAATCCAATCGACAACTGCAGATATTCAAGCAGATAGAACTATAGTTTTTACTGGTGGAGGAAGATTTGAATTATACAAATCGTCTTTATATGCAGGCGGGACTAGTACGACTCAATTAGTTGGATATTTAGAAGGTAGTCTTTCAGATGAAGAGGTCGGTAATTTAAAGTATGTTCCCGGAGACGTAGTTTCATTTCCTTATGACATTAAGAATTTATCTAAGTTTAGAGAGGCCACTAAATTACAGCAAAATGACACTGAAAACTTCAGTGACCGAATGTTTGTTTGCATAAAAGACGTGTTACCTTCTCTTGATCCTAGATATCAGTTGGATAGCTGGGCTATGGACGATTGTTCAAAAAATGTTAGAGGGTGCAAATATAGATATCATGAATTTGGAGAATATTCAAGAGGTTTGCCTTTCGGAGGCTTCCCTACTATTGAAAGATATAAATTTAGGGGATAATTGTTTAAACTATATAGCACGGGTAGCTGACTCTTGTAATTTTGAAATATGTGGATTTATTGCAGATAGTAAGATTTTTTTTATAGAAAACGAAGCTGAAAACAAGTTAGATCACTTTTCTATATGTCCACAAAGATACGTTGAGCACTATGGAAGCATAACATGCATGTTTCATTCCCATGTTTATGGGGGGGTTCAGCTTAGTGAGCCCGATATTTCGTGCTATTATGAATCTTTAATCCCGCAGCTGGTGTATTCTAAAATACACAAAAATTTTCTATTTTATGATGCTGACAACGAAAAACAATTTATTTTTGCTTTTCAGAGTGTATAATATATAAGTTATGACAAATGTTTATCTAGGAGGTAGATTAGGTAAAATTGTAGGCAAAAGGTTTAAATTTCATACTAGAAATTTGAAAGAAGTTTTTGATGCAATTGAAGCTAATACCAATAAATTACGCTCTTTTTTATTAAAAGATAAGAAAAGGGTGCTTGCTATATTTGTTAATGACCGAGAAATTGACTCTAGTACCGGTCTGATGACTAATGTCCGAGGCAAAACTGTAAAGGTTTTACCTATGCTAAAAGGTGGTTTTGTGAAAACAGCTGCAGCCATAGTTGCGGCATTAAGTATAACAGGTACTGCGGCAAAAGTCGCTACTTTTATTATAACTGCAGTTTTATATGCCGCTCTTTCTTTTGGCATCAGCTTGCTTATGGCCAAGCTAATGGCTGAGGATGATCCTGAGTCAGAAAATACAACTTCTTTTATATTTGGTCAAGCAGAAAATGTAACATCCCAAGGGGGTCCTGTTCCAGTTGGTTATGGTAGAATGATAATTGGTAGTAGGGTTGTTTCCGTAAAAAGCTTAGATTTTAATAATAGTGAAGCTAAGAGTGCGTTTGAGGAGTTCGTTGATTCGGTCGCCCCTATTGGTACTGAAAATGAAAAAAATATTTCAGATTATGGAGTTTTTATTACAAAGTAATTTTTAAAATATGGCCGAGAGCAATACAACAACCCAAACAAGGATCAGTTCTGCTTTTAGGAATCCTACTCATCAAGATATGGCTCAAGATGCAGGTTATGATACTTCATATTTTGTAATTGAAGGACACCAGTTCGCTGGATATGAAAAGCCGGGGGGCTCACTGAATGGAATACTATGCCACCAATATGGAGCTCAAGAAAAACTGGAGAGTGTATCCGTCTACCAAGTAACAGACGCATTATGTGAAGGCGAGATTGATGGTTTAGCTTATAAAAACGGAGAAAAAATTTTATTTAGCAATCAAGGCGATTCAAATATAGAGCCATTAAAAGGTGTTTTTTTAAACGATGTGCCAGTGGTTAATGATATTGGAACTTTTAACTACAATAGATTAGCTGGTCAATTTGATACAGGTAGAGCGACGCCTGAGCTATTTAGGTCACAGCCACCATCGCAAGCTGGCGCAGCTTACCATATATCTACTCTATCTAAATATTGTAATTTTTATAACAGTTGGCAAACTTTAAACATAGGAGCTAAACTTGTAGGTTTTACTCATTCAGAGACTATGGCTTATTTTAGGAAAGCGTTTGGCGGTGTTATGGAAAGTTCATTGTACAGCGGTGGAAGAGGTGTGAAGGGTTCGATATCGGGTTTTACTGTTCCCCAGCTTTTGGTAGGTACTAATCAGGTGAATACTATAGCCGAAGCCGATACAAATGCAAATGCTCCATTTAATCATTACATTACAAGCGATAATATTCATGCTATAAAAATAAGAATTCAAGTTGACGCTTTAGGTTATACAGATGACGAGTTAAAAAAGGCCCAAATTAATTTTGTTATTGCAGTGGGTTACGCTGATGATCCATATTACATAGATAAAGGGGGTTCTGTAAAATATTTTCTTGGTAGTATTTATGGTAAGCTTACGTCTCCTTACATAAGAAATTATTTCGTTGACTTACCCCCTAGTTATAACAATCAAAAACGGTTTATTAGAGTGTTTGCAATATCTAGTGAACCGGGCCCAGAAAATTTTAAATTACAAAGAAGCGCCCAAGTGCTTGATATTTCTGAAATTTGTTTAGATAAGTTTAATTGGCCTAATACATCTATGGCTACAACTATATTTGATGCCAGAGCTTTTACCCAACCCCCTAAGAGAACATATCACCTTAGGATGAAAAAAATTAATGTCCCAAGTAATTATGACCCTGAAACTAGGGAGTACTTTGGCAATTGGAATGGCAAATTTGATACAGAAAAAAAATGGACAGATAACCCTGCTTGGATTTTTTATGATTTAGCAACTAATACTAGATATGGCGCTGGAAAATTTGGTTTCGCTGATTATTTTATAGATAAGTGGAATTTATACAAGATAGCTAAATTTTGTGATGAACTTGTCCCAACTGGTTATATTAACCCATTAGGTGAGTTTGACTATACTGTTGGTGAAGGTGATTCACTTGTCACTGTTACAGCTAATAATTCAAAAGAACTTAGTCTCACTGAGTGGCGTGATATTTTTCCTAATGGTGGGATTGCTGTTTTTACAGTTAACAGAGATTCTAATGGAAATGCTTTAGAATCCGCATTTATAAGACATATAATTTCTGGATCTATTTCATCAGGAGCTGTCAAGTCTAATCAATATTCTTTTAAAATTGCAAAAGTTCCTGTGGCTTCAACGGTTTTCAAGAAATACACAGATCTAAAGCAAAAATATCTTGACGAAGTTAATAGCTTGCCAGCGGGTACCAGTATGACGCCTTTTTATTATTTGCAAACCTTAATAACTACCGCTGCTAATAACTTAAATTCATCTGATCCTTTTTTGAAAGAGTATTTAGCTCCATTTCCTTTAGATGTAGATGTTGTTGCTGGCAAAGTCACAAGGTCGATGGAAGGAGATAATAAAAATCTTTTAGAGCCTAGGTTTAGGTGCAATTTATATTTTGACAAAAGACAAAGCGCTGTCAACGCACTAAATGATATCGCTTCAATATTTAGGGGCATAGTTTATTATACGAATTCTTACATCTTTGCTTCATCGGATAGGTCTACTGATACCATAATGGTTTTTACTAATGCTAATGTGGAAGATGGATCTTTTGTTTATACTGGAAGCGCCCTTACATCTCGATCAACAGTTGCTGTTGTGAGGTACAATGATGAAAATGAGGACTATAAACCTAAAATAGAATATTTAGAAAATCCAGCAGGACTAAGAGATTATGGCTACAAAGAAAAAGATGTAATTGCTTTAGGTGTGACCTCTCAAAGTCAAGCAAAGAGACTAGCAAAATGGTTATTGTATACAGACCAAACAGAAAATGACGTTGTTCAATTTACGACAGGGCAAGAAGCTACTTATTTAAGGCCCGGAGATGTAGTCGAGATACAAGATAAATTAAAAACGGTAAAAAGGTACGGGGGCAGAGTTGTTGATGTTGATTATGCGAGCCGTACAATCACAATTGATGAGGGTATAGAAGAAGGGATAATTGGGCAGCAAATAGCGATTGTGACTCCTAAATCAAATCTTTCACCAACACAATTGAATAATTTGTCGATAGATTTACCTGAAGGAGAGGGAGTACCTCAATCCACTATAGATTCCTCAAGAACATCTCAAATATCTGTATTTACAATAGGGTCAATAGAAGATACTAATAAAATTACTATATCAGAAACTGAATCAGAAGATTTTAATTTAATTCAAAAAGGTTACATTTGGTCTGCTTACAACTTAGATTCTGCTTATGATATTAAGCCTATAAAATATAGAGTCTTAACTGTAACAGAAAGCAATTCTAATTCTTATTCAGTTACATGTATGTTGTATAACAAAAGTAAATTTGAAGCTATTGAAGGTAGAGGCTCTTTAGAAAGAACCCAAGCCTCGTCTCAGCAAATGTTTCAGAATCAAACTAGACCGCTTCCTTTGCAGAGTGTGACAGGTGTTAATGTGTTAACAAATAAAATATTAATTAACCCTAGAGAAGAAGCTGCAAATTGGGATGCTAAATTTAGAATAAACGATACAAATACATACAGAAATGACTACAGGTATACCATACTTACCATAGATTTTTCACAATTAGTTAATGCTCAGTCACCATCTATTTCGCCAGAAAATACAGGCGGCTATATATTAGAGGTAAGCAAAGGAACAGGAGAGAAAATTCGTGTAACTTTAGATGGGTATGATACAACTGAAGCTGAAATTTTATTTGGCACAGATAGAGAATTTGATAAGCCTTTTAGTGTTGATATATTCAGGTATGCCCAAAACAAAGTTTTAGAACAAACAGAGTTATAAATGGCAAAATTTTCTCAATATATTCCATCTGATCCTACCGATTTCGGAGGGGCTTTAATCGTTTCAGGGTTTAAGATACTTAATGAATTTAAAGATCAAAATCCTATATTTGATTATCCCTATAATGCTAACGATAATTTTTTTACTTACGGGGATAATGCTATTTCGCAATCAGACATTAATGCAGGCAACATATCGGTTGTCAGCGGCCAATTTTATACAAATTCTCCTGATATAGGATGGTCTTTGGTTAGGCCGGATACAAATGAGGTTGTAAGTTTAAATGATATAAATGAATTTTCTTCTTTTTCAGGTTTAGACATTACTATTTGTGATTTTACTGGGGCTGTTCAACATGTAGCGGCTACCGGAGATTCAAAAGTTTTAAACTATAAAATACCTTCATCATTTCTGCAAGCTCACGATTTTGTGTCTGGCGCTTCTGCGAGTGACTATGATATTCAATCCACAAATAGGAATTTAAGATTTCAAGTTGTTTCAAAAGATTTTTACGGAAGAACAAACACAGGTATATTTGCTCTAAAATGTCCGCCACCTTTAATTGAGGACATAGGTGTAGTTATTGGAAAAGATTTAACTTTTCAAATATCAGGGCAAAAAGAATCTGGCCTATCTAGATTAGAAGTATATAAGTTTAGCGGGAGTGGTGTACCGGGAGCAGATAATGTTTTTCAGTATGATACTGTATATCCTTATACTTTACCGGAAGGTATTTTAAGCCAAGTAAGAGTTCCGGGCGATTCAACATCTGGCTGTTTTTATGGTGTAAGATTAGCAGATCCTTTGGGCTATGGGGCAACATATGTACTTCCTTCATCAATAAAAGCTTTTAGTGTTGACCCTCTTCTTAATAACAATGAACTTAGCGGGTTGCAAGGTAAGGTTTTAGTTGAGAGAGATAACTTTAACAAAACTGTCAATACTGTTCTTGTTGGAAAATTTATGAGAGATGTCGACGTTGACGGCTCTTATGAAGTAAAAGTAATAGAAAGTGGCAGCAAATTTGAACACAGCGACTACTACTCCATTGATTACCCTAGTATTAAAGGTATTAGCAATTTTTCTCATGGCACTGGAACAGGCATACTGGCAGATAATTATTTTGCCCATAATTCATCTTTACAAAGTCCTGTATATAGTGGGTCAGATGCTGTTCCTATCTTTTCTCCTTACCAAACAACAGGTTTGCAATGGTTGAGTCACACTCTTTATTTAGATAGTATAGATAATTACGAAGAAGGTTTTTCTACTGGTCAAAAAGTTCCTAGGAGAGTTTTTATTGCCGCAGGAAATACAGAAAGTTCAAGAGTGTATTGGGGCGGTGGTCTTAGCGGTTTAGCTAACGAAGATCAAGAATATGTTATTTTACCTAGCGGAGGACAGTTATCTGGAACAGTATACACAGGTACTTACCTAACAGGATTAACGGGTACAGCTATATTTGAAAACAATTACGGAACTGCTGGGTCGGCTGGCACAGATGGGTTGTCTGAAAATGGGGGAACTGGTTATATTAGGGGTAATATTACAGGAGAGTTAATTGCTACTAATTTTTCAGGCTTCGTTATTCCTGAATATGAGCCATACTTCCACGTTAATGTAGATCATTATTCCGATTATTCTTTTAGTGTTAGAACAATTAGTTCAGAAGGGTCAATGTCGAACTTTTCTGACCCTTTAGTTTTACCATCTGGAAACATTCTTAATGCAATTACTGGGGCGGGTTATCCTACCGGCTTATTTCAGTTAAGTGTAACAGGACATGTTGATCCAAGCAGGGGAGACGGTGCTAATAGTGATGGTCAGATTATGGCCAGTGGGTTAGCTGT
>CEON01008328.1_pt1 | contig 10782 bp, 6 predicted proteins | sample 530291 | NCBI WGS metagenome assembly CEON01 (sample SAMEA2619888, study PRJEB7988) | marine metagenome | biome: marine biome (ENVO:00000447); feature: surface water layer (ENVO:00002042); material: "saline water (ENVO:00002010), including plankton (ENVO:xxxxxxxx)" | depth 5 m
GAGCATTACCATTTATACTTCCATTTACATAAGTAGCTCCTGTAGCATTTATTAATTCAGTAGTTAGGGTAGGTAATGCTCCTGCGTAATAAGGAGCGTCGCTAGCAGCTAATGAAGATATATTATTTGCGCTATCAAAAGAAGATAATGAAAAGGATGTATTTTTTACATCATGTAGATTTACTCCATCAGAAACTCCTCCCATATTAAACCATCTTTCAATATTATTTTTAGCACTGTGATTATTAGGATGTGTTCCTGTTAAAGTACCTGCTCCTGAAGAATCTAATCCAATAAGTTCTCTTACTTCGGTTTGAGTTAATACTTTATTCCATGTTAAAAATTGATCCATTTCAAATTTACCTGCTGAAGGGTTCCCTGAAGCTGTCCAACTTTTATAATCATTTTCGCTAACATTTGGTTCTTGACGACTACCTCCAATATGAATACTTTTTGTAGCTGTCATAGTAACAGCACTAGTGTTTGTGTATGTTGAACTTGCTTGATCGTAAAGAACACCATCTATATACAATAAAGCTCCTGATACAATATCTGCTGAAGTAGTAGTAATTGTAAAATGTCTCCAAGTATCATCTCCTAATAGACCACTACTTCCTAAATTCCAATATCTTGTTTGATCAATTCCTGTGCCAGTATAATCTTTTCTAACTAATAACAAATAATCATTTCCAGAAAATCTTTCGTAATAAGCTTCAAAATAATCTGCATAAGTAGTAGATGACCCTACATATCTTTCACTCCAAAAAACATTATAAGTTCCGTTTGAAGGTACTGTAGAATCTGGTTTATACCAAAAAGAGTAAGATACATTGTTACTAGATCTGGCACTTCCGCTACTTTCAAGACTTGGAAAAAATCCTACATTATCTGAGGAGCAGTCTTTGTTATAATTACCTATAAGTGGAGATGTTGTAGAAGTAAGGGCTCCTCTATAAGTATCATTTACATATTTATCATTAGCACTATATCCTGTTTGATTTTGATATACTAAATTATTAGATCCTGCAAGATCTTGTAAAGGTGTTGTATTATCGGACAATTGCCACCACGCTTCAATAGCACTTGCAGTAACACTTGGTAAATTTTTAATATTTCTTACATGTCCATTACTGTATAATTGTAGGGCTGCATTTGCATCTAGTACTTCTGAGTGAATACTCCAATTTGATATTGTTGCTTGTAATTTTGAAGAATCTGAGCTAGAAGGACTACTTTGATTGCCATTTTGTTGCCCATCTCCTAATAGTGTAAATCCGTTAGCACCTTTTAAATCATCATTAGTAATTGTAGATACAGTAGTCGAAACTTTTTCTACCCCATCTACATAAATTTTTATAGTAGGCGTTGCTCCTGAAGGTTTAACTACAAGTATATGATGCCATTCTCCATCGTCTACATCTGCTGTAGCAGTAACAGTTTGACTACTATCTATAAGAGTTAGTACTACGTTTGTAGCATTAACCTCTAATTTCATTCCATCTGCTGCGGCTCCGTCTGTATTACTAAATAGAACTCCTGTACCAGTAGTTTTAAACCAACCGCTTATACTTAAATTAGTAGAAATATCAAAATGTGAATGTAAAGAAGGTAATCCTGCTATAAATATAGAATCTGTTCCACTTGTTAGTACTTCTTGCTGTACATTTAGAGTAGTGTAATCAGATGTATCTGTTGATACAGCACTTCCTGTTACACTGTTTGTATCTAAATTAGAAGAATCTTCAAAACGTAAATATGTGGTAGGAGTTCCTGGATTAGTAGTTAAAGGTTTACCTGAGTTATATATGGCAGATGCATTAGAACTCTGATCTGATTTCCAAAAACATGCGTTATCTATTTTACCTACACCTAAAAAACTACTTGCATAATATCTTGCTCCATGGACACCTGCTAATAGATTTCCTGATGAATCTCTTTTATGACCTTGTCCTGCTACTATGGTTGCTTTATCTGTAATACTCGAAAAAGTAGGTGCGCCTCCACTAAAAGTACTAAAAGTAGTAGATACTAAAGATCCATCTATATATATTTTCAAACCTGTAGAGGACGATGGTGTTGGAGCAGCAGTTTCTCTAACTACTAACATGTGATGCCAATTTCCATCATATAAACTAGCTCCTACATCGTAAGTAACTCTTTCAAAGTGTCCTTTACTACCATTTTCTACAAACTCTACAATCATACTTGACCCAGGGTAAGTAGTTTGATCTGCATTATCGGATACCTGTATAGCAAACCCTCCATAAAAATTACTAGAAGCTTTATAAGTAGATGCTAGTAAATGTCTTGTATAAGCTGCTCCTGCTGAGTTATTTCCTCCGTGTTGAGCTTTATTTCCAGATCCAATATTGGTATTTGATTTAAACCAAAAACCATAAGACCATATTTCATCTGTAAGATCAAAGGTGCTATCATCTTGTACTAATACTCCTCGTAAATCATACGCATTACCTGAAGTAGCTTCTATAGCCCCAGAATTTTCTGCTGTGGCTGCGGCAGCATTACATAAATTTTGCGTTATCTTTTGAGGTCCTGCGCTATATAAATTGTCTGTTGCACTTAAAGCAGTTAAAGCACCTGAATTAGAACTATATAAATCAGGAAAAGTTCCTTTATGATTTTTTGCGTCTGATAAATCGTCTGTAGCATTGTCTCCAATTCTATACCAAGCATTAACACCTGAGCTAGAAGACCAATCTTTTGGAACTATTTTAGATCCTACAGTATTATATAAAGTAGATAAGTCAGTATCAGATGTAAAACTATCTAATATAATCATATCATCTGCGTCACCATAGCCCGATTGAGCTGTCCACGTAATTCCAGCTCCTACAGTATATCCTGAAGGTATAGTGTAACTTGATTGAAAATTATGTACGTGCGTTCCATCGTCTTTAAAAATATCATGATGAGTAGTAGCCGTGTTACCAACACCTGCACTAGCATCTACTCTAGTAACAACTAAATAAGCACATGTCCAATCAGTTACAGTATAATAATTATTTTGATTAGCGGGTGTAGGACCGTTTCGCCAAGTTAGATTACTATACCATCTATTGTGAAAATTAGATCCATATATAGTGTGACTAGCATATATTCCGTTGTAGTTTGTATTAGATATGTTAGACATGCCTGAAGCATTTGTAGCTCCTGAGTTTAATTTTGATAAGTCAACCCACCAAGCTACTGTAAAACTATCTGTGGGTAGTAAGCCTGATGTTATAGAAGAATCAAAGTCATAGGTAACTCCCATAGCATCTTTAGTATTGGCTAGTGTACCTGCTCCTGTTCCATCTGTTAATTCTATAGTCTTTGCGTTTGAAAAATCGTCGTAACCGCCATGTCTAAATAGGACAGGCTTATATGTAGTAGTCGGGTTTTCACTTGTTTTAAACCACTGACTGTAATTAAATGATTTAGTTGTAGCTATATGTTGATCCATTAAATCTCTTGTACCTGATCCATCTGGAGTAACTACAGCTCCAGCAGTATTGAAATTTAAACCACCTCTACAGTGTTTATTTTTAAATTCACCTGCATCAGGAGTTAATTTAACATATTCCTCATTCCCTGTTCTAGCTGTAGTAGACGTACCTGGAGTGACCGTCACTGTACGAGTAACAGCCGGACACCAATTATTTCCGTCGGGAGACATTTCTAATTGTACATCTACTTCTCCTGTACAGGAACTATCTGCTGTAACAGTTAAAACATGGTCTTCACTATCAGGAGGAAGTAATACACTCTCAGAATGTACATCAACCCCTGCTCCTTTTGATGAAGCTGTTGTTTTAAATTTTTTATGGTCTGTAGACGCCATATTTTCTCCTATAAAAAGCCCCCGAAGGGGCTAACTTACTTAGTACTGTTCTGAACTATCAGATCCAACAATTAAAACGTGAGTTTCTAACCCAGCATTATCTATAGTAAATTTTATTTGATCTGTACCAGATCCGCCTTTTCTAGCTCCAGGAGCAATACTATTAGCATTAGTCCTTAAAACTACTGGCTGTGCTGAAAAAGGTTGCTTTAACTCAATTTCTACAATTCCTGATCCATTACATGTAATAGATTTTACTTGTTTTTTAGCTGGTCCGTTTAACTTGTCACTTAAATCGCCATTTACAGATTTAGATGCTTCGTCTAAAACGATCTCTATTATTCTCATTTTTCTTTGTGTACTTTTTACTGATCTTAACATTTTTGTCTCCTTTGGTTAATCTCAAATGTAACTCCCTAAAAACCCCCAACCATTTGACTAGCTGGGGGAGAGGACCAGGGAGGAATGTCCTCTTTTAGATTAGGTTGACAATCCAGTAATAACCCCATGAAAATTAGGGTTAATATAACATTGTAAATAACCACCGTAACGTGCTTCATACGCATCACTATCAGCTTTACGTAAGAAAACAGTACCATCATCATCAAACCAACCGAAGTCAGGTCTGTGATAAATATGTACATGAGCATCATTTAGAAGGTAGATTCTATCGTCTTCGATAAAACGCTCTGGGAAAATCCCAATAGGTCCGTCGATTGACATAAATTCAACACCACTAAATGAGATATCAGCACCAGATTTAGACTTAAGCCCAGCTCTAGTATTTACTTGATATCTTTTGTGATCTTCTAGCAAGTTAAGAATTTTCTCATATTGCTTAAAAGAACAAACAATAAGGTTAGGTGATTTACCACAAGATTTTTTAATCTTTAACATAACCTTGTTTAAAAGATCTGTAGAAACACCAGCAGATGCAGCGTCTTCTTGTACAGCTTTAAACCTACGCTTAATATCTACTGAGTATTTTTGACCAGTAGTAGCATCTAAAACACCTTTTAGTCCTTCAGGATCAACATCCTTAGAACCTTGCATGTAGATTACTGTTCCGTTTGGAACATTAGCTTGTACATCACCTTTTAAAGTAATCTTAGAATTGTCAGGATCAACCTCAACAATTTCGATTTGTTTTGAAGCAGATGTACCAAGATCAACAAGATCTCTTTCTTCAAAGTTAGCTTCTTTCATAGATGCTATAGTAACTACAGTATTACCACCTGATAAAGATGGAGCACCTGAAGAAGTACCTAATGCACCTGACCCATCATTAAATAATGCACGAGAAAGGTTTCTGTTAAAAGATTCTACAGCTTTTTTAACTACTTCTTTAGTAGCTCTAACAAAAGCACCTTCGTCAGAAAGAGCAGCTTTAATAGTTTCACGATCAATTTCTACTGTAGCATACATTTTTTTTGCTTGGATGATTGCTTCACTATAAATAGCTGTGTTTGCTTTTGGTAAAGTACCAGCACCTACACCACCACTAAAAGATTGTGGAATAGTAATCTGTAGTTGTTTACCTGTAAAGTTATAAGATTTTTTTACACGCCCTAAAAGTACGTTAGCCGAGTTATATACATTCTCTGACAATTTCTCATACTTAATCTTAAATAGAGCGGAGGCTTCCGTTAAATTAAAAAGCCTTTCGTGTCCCATTGCCATGGTTTACTCCTTAATGTTAAATGTCTTCCCAATCAACATAGTCTTCATATTCCCTGCTATCAGGTTTATCTATGTGACTAGGAACACTGTTACTAATTTTTTTGGATACTGACTTAGACGCTTTTTTCTGAATCCCCCCATACACTTCATTTACAATGTCTACTATGTCCTGTTCTGTAAAATCAGGGTTATCTACAATGATCTGTTGTAGATTATCCAGGACTTCTTCATTGTTAAGTAGTGTCGGATTCGTAGAGTCTAGTACTTGAGCAGCAGCATCGTAAGCCATTAATTCATTGTAAAATTTTCCTACCATATCAGCAGTAATTTCTACCTGATCAAAGCCTTCTTGCTGACTAAGCATGTCATACGCTTCTCTAAAATCTTCGTCATCTATCCCGTACTGTTCTTGAACTTCTCTAACCTGATTAGCTACATTTTGCATTTCTGCAATATTATCCATTTCAGATTGTTGTTGTTCTGCTTGCCTACTGAGATACTCGTTTTGGGCAGCGAGATCTTCGGCTTTTAACTCCTCTTCACTTAATAATGAGCGTCTTTCGATTTCTGGAGCTAGCGCAGCTAGGAGTTCCCTCTTAAATTGATGAGGCTCCACTCCAGTTGCTTCAGCCCATGACTCTAAAGCTCCGAGTGTGTTATTATTTTCTAAATGGTCTTGTATTCTTCCCATAAAGTTTTCATATTCTTCTACAGCTTGATTATATTCTGCATACTCTTCTTCTGCTATTTTTCTTTGATCTGCTAATTCTTGAAATTTTTGCTCGTAAGAAACTTTTCCACTGTAGTTATTTAATAATTCTTGTAGACCTACGTTTACATCTTCTCCGTCTACTTTATGTGTGAACATAGTGTCGGCATCCAACTCCATGTCTTCTTCGCCTTGTTTTGCAAGGATCTTTTTAATTTCTTGTTGTATTTCTTGTTCCGTTTCTCCATCACTCGCTGTTTGATCTGATAATTGGTTCTCTTCTGGCGTTGCCGTTTTTTTACTTTCTTTCTTCTCATTAGGTTTGCTACCAATTTCCTTTATTAGATCTCTATCTGACCTGCCATCTGTCAGAGTATCTAAATCATCAAAACTTAACGCCTCAGCATTTTCATGTGCTTCTGGTGCTAATTCTACTGTTTCGTTTACTTCTTGTACGTTGTTGCTTACTTCTTCACTCATTTTTTACTCCCTTTTATATAATCTTGAGGATTATCTAATTCTGATTTATCTTCTCCAGGTATTTGACCTGTAATTTCTTGTCCTTGGTTAGCTTGTCCTTGTACTACTATTCTCTGATGTTCTAAAGATCTAGGTGTATATCCATTTGGAAAAATTGGAAACCCAGGTAATTCTGCTAACTTTGCTTCAAAAGTAGGACTAGCTTTAGCTTTTTCAGTCATTAAAAATTCATGTACTGCTATATGCGACATCATTTCTTGTCTTCTTTCAGGAGGACATTCTTCTTTAAATGTTCTGTCTTGTATATGTTTTGTATGTACTTTCCAATGTACTATATGATCTTCATATTCTTCAGGATCTCCTACAGGTTTTCCTTCTAATAGATCTTCATTCTCTGATTCTGCTGCTCTAATTGCTACAGTTATTAGATTATTCATCTTATCTGTATGTCCTAACTCAAGTAAGTCAATCCATCTTTCGTTAGAAAGTAAATCAGGTTTCATTTGCATAATTTCTACAATTCTTTGTATACGTCCAGCTTTAGATTCTGGTAATGCTTTACCTAGTTCTAATCTTACATCATAATTCTTATTTAAATTAGAAGAATCAAAATGTCTTATAGCATATTTATTATTTTTACCTACTATACGTAACATACGTCCATCGTCAGGGTGATAATAATCTCCACATACAGATATAGTCATTTTAGCTAAATCTGTTATCATTTCGTTATGTTTTATTACCATGCTGTGATTTCTTTCTTGTTCTTGTTCATTTAAAAACTGTAAAGCTACAGCAGCAGTAACACCTGATGGAGGAGTACCTCTAGATACTCCTTGTATACCATAAATCTGTCCCATTTCGTTACGCAATGAATCTCTAAAACTGTATGCTTCTGGAGGATTTGGAGATGTTTGTAACATTTGAGGAGCTACTGGTCCTTGATATTGTATAATTGTGTTATCATTACCTAGTGATTCTATCTTACATGCGCCTCTAGGCATAACCCATTTAGCATGTCCCATAAGATATATATTTTTAGCTAATAATGTAGATAAATTATCATGCATAGTTTGTATAGGTCTTACCATTTCATATTGAGATACACCATTTAGTTGTTCAGGCATATCCATATCAGTTAATCGTATAAAAGGTAATTTTCCGTGATTATACCCTAAATCACTTTTTTCTAACAAAGTTTCTTGTATAAATTTTACATAATACCCTTTTGGGCAATATTTAGTAGCTTTATGATAAAATTCATATACAACAGTTTCTTCTTCTAATAAATGTTCTGTTAATTCATCTGTATTATATGCTTTTACATTTACACTATTTTTAATCTTATCTTTTAGTTCAGGATAATCTTTTTTTAAAGTTTCTGTAGGAACTACTTTAGTTCTAAAACAATATTCTACATCTCTAATATTTTTTTGTCTTTGTAAATGCACTCTCCATGGAACTTCTACTGTATACTCTACATCTCCTACTTTTACAGGAGTATCTGGAGATATCATCATAGGTTGTCCTTGATCGTCTATTACAGGCTGTCCTTCTCTATTCATCATTTGTAAAGGCATCCCCATAGCTCTAGCTCTAACATAATCAGGATGTAAATCACCTTTATCTTTGTTCCATGTTACAAAACAAAAAGATTCTCCAAATATAAAAGCATTTCTTAACATTTCTGATCTAATAGTATCTATATTATTTATATACCATAGATGTTGCATAAGAAATTTTACTGCTTTAGCAGAATTCCTATCTTCATACTCGTCATTTGTAGGTATTACATTTACAGCAGGTTTCAATCTACATAACTGAGATACACGAGTTTCAGTCATATCATGTAAATGATTTATTATAAATTTATTAACTTTATTTAAAAATTGACGTTCTGATCTGCGTATATCCGATCTTCTTATACTTGAAACAGATCCTCTATACGCTTCTAAATTTCTTCTAGCTTTTGCATTTCTAGCTACTGCTTGTTTTTCTAGTACTTCTACTACTTTAACGCACCAATTTAGTACTTCTTTAGAGTCTTCTTTTTTTATAGAGTGAAAGGGTTTTACATTAATTTTATCGGGGCGATCGTCCCCTAATTCATCAAATAAACTCATTAATTACACCATTTTAAAAATTTCTTCGTTCTCTTCACGTTGGTCCTGATTTATCTCTTCAAAAACCTTATCAGATTCTCCAAAAGAAGTACTAGATGCTTGATCCACTGGCATAAATTGTACAGTGTGGGTTTGTTTTTCTAAACTTTTAACCAAAATCAAAGCATACAGAGTAAAAGGTAGCAGAATCATTGTCAAAATGCAAGATAAAATTGATAAAATAATTGAAATCTCAGTAATATCCATAACTTAGTCCTCCCAGGGAATTAAATTGTAAGTCCAATCTGTTTCTTTTGCAAATTCCTCTATATCATCTTTAAATTTAAAAGCACGTCTTGGATCTTTTGGTTTCTTTTTTTCTATAACTTCATTCATATCATAATTTGCTGCAGCGTTTAAATATCTCCAACAATCTATTAAATGGTCATTTTTTTTAGGTATATCTCCTTTATCTGTACGTACATATTGTTGTATCTCCCATTTTAACTTTTGCATACGATCTGTAAAGGTAATAGTCTCATATAACATTTGATCTTTACATAAAGATAGACCATTTTCTTTTTTATATAGGTGTTTTGCTGTAGGCATAAAATAATCTCCAAATTGACCCATTAATTCTGTAGCAAACCAGGCAGCCGCTTCGTCATATACTTTATACCAATCATCTATCTCTATATAAGGATTTAATTCTTTCATTTTAGCTTTTATTCTTGGATATATTTGACGAACCGTCGTATTTTCCTGCGATGTTTCGTAAAGCTCATCAAGAATATACACCTGTTTAGTATAAGGGTTGATAGCAGCAAAAAGCACGGCAAAACAAGTAGTGGAGCCAGGATCAGTAATACAATACCAATCAAGTTTTTTAAGATCTTTTTGAATTTCATTTATTACTTCTTTATAAGGTCTGAGTAATTTAATATCAAACATGGGGAAAATAGCGTTCCTTCCTCCGAGAGATATTTGTCCAAAGTATTCTCGTTTGATGACATCATTTTCACCACGTAACCTGAGTTTTTCAATTTCCCTATCGATTTCCTCTTTAGGTGTAAATGGATTATCATAAGATGAGGCGATAATGTGTGCGCAGTCTTGTCTCTTAAAACATTCATCAGCAAACTCCATATATTGTTCTGCATTTCTATCTCCTGGTTTAGGAGGTGTACCAATAATTACTAAAGGTGCTTTACGTACAATACGGTTTGGGTTCATTTCTGTATGAAACTGGGGATGAAATACTTTAAATTCATCATATACTACAAAATCTGGTGTAAGACCGTTAGCAGCCGCCCAGTTTTCTGAACCTACAATTTTTATTGTACTATTATTTTTTAAAGTTACTCTAGAGTCTACATTAGATATATGTTTTATATATTTTCTCATAGGCTCTTCTCCGCCTGGGAGTATTCTACCTTGTTTATCTCTTTCTCTACCAAATTGTGTGAGTCTTGAGTTATGCCATATAATTTCTCTACCGTGAGATAATTCTGGTGTAATGTAGTAACAAGTAGATCCTGGGTTTAGTAAAGCATGTCGCCATAACATGTAAATAGCAAAGTCAGTCTTACCCCATTTACGTCCACATTGAATAAATACAGTAGATACATCCCCTTTTATAAGAGGCATGCCTACTTTTACTTGTCCGTCATGTGGTCCCCAGTGCTTATGCAGATCTTCCATAATCTGTAAATATAAAGCATCACTAGGTTGTAGGTCTATTAGGCTCATCGTCTTCTAGGTCTTTTCTGTCTTTCGTAACGTATCATACCTATAAGAGGACATGCAGATTCATATATTTTGTAACTTCCGAAAAAACTGTTTACTGTTCTACTAGTTTCTTCATTAACTAATTTTTCACTACATCCTACAGTTTGAATAGAGTCTACAAAATTTTTCTTTACACAATCGTATCCATGACACCAGTATTCATCTTTTGCATACGACTGATA
>CEON01032972.1_pt1 | contig 10769 bp, 14 predicted proteins | sample 530291 | NCBI WGS metagenome assembly CEON01 (sample SAMEA2619888, study PRJEB7988) | marine metagenome | biome: marine biome (ENVO:00000447); feature: surface water layer (ENVO:00002042); material: "saline water (ENVO:00002010), including plankton (ENVO:xxxxxxxx)" | depth 5 m
ACTTCGCCTGCTTCATCTTCTACGTCAGTTTCGTCGATCTCATCTTCATCAGCTTCTTCATGCTTAGTAGGTGAAGGCATTTCTTCTCCGACTCCGACACTACTATGGTAAGTGACTTCATCAGCAGGCTTTCCTGCTAATTCTTGAATGTCTTCCTCTTCTTCCTCACCCATAGCTTTTGATATTTTATCAGCAACATCTTTACTAAGCTTTACTGGATAAGTTTTTCCTCCGAACTCAAATTCGTCTTTACCAGCTTCTTTAGCTTTTGCTGCTGCTCCCATGAAATCAGCTGCACCCTCTTTACTTAAGCTTGCAACTAACTCATATATGTCTGCTCGGCCTTCTAAAATATTTTTAGCGGCATCAGCAAGACCCTCTATTCCATCAATTTTAGTAAACATTTTTACTCCTTTATTTCATCATTGTTATTGTGCCGATGCCGGCAGTTATTACCGCGGCTATGACTATCCATCCTAACCGCACTATATTTGAAATTGTTGATTTAGATGCATTAACTGATTCTTCTGCTGCATGCAATCTATCATCTATTTCATCTAACTTAGTATGTGCATCATCTAGTGACTGCCATACAGTTACAACTTTTTCTTCTAAAGAATGAATCTTTTCTTCTGCTCTTGCAATGGATACAACAGCATCAGCTAGTTTATCAATCTTTTCTTCAATTCTGTCTAAACGATTTCTTTCGTTTGCGTTCATACTTATCCTCTAAATTTGTCTATTATCAGGTGCTTCTTCATTAACGTTTTCTTGTACTTTTTTATAACCAAGCGCTCTAATCTTTTCTCTGAATGAACTATATCTTGCATCGATTGATTCATTACGTTTCTTAATTCTGGCCTCTGCTTTTTTAATCTTTTCTTTTGCATCAGCTTTTTGATCGTCAGTTGACTCAGGATCTCTTAGTATTTCATTATACTTCTTAATTCGTTCTTCGTCTTTTTTATCTGCTTTTTCTCTGGCTTTACGCTTAAGTGCTTTAGCAGCAACCGTTCCTGCAACAGCAGTTCCAATGGCTAAAGCAGCTGCATCTGTGTCAGCATCTTCACTCACATCGGTTCTTCCAAATCCAGGTTTAGGATCACCTTTTAATATTGAATTTAAATGGTCCTTCATATAAGGCATTTCAATTTTTCTTGCTTTTGCTAAGTGATCTATTTTGTGATATAAGTCATGAGCTATGCCGATTTGCTCTTGTGTAGGTTTACCTGCATCCATGACTTCTTTTTCTAATTTATAAAACTCATCTTGTAGTTTAGTTAATTCTTCTGCACCTTCTTTATCTGCATTTGCCTTCATAGTCTTTTGTGCAGACCCACACATGAAGAAATGAGTTGTTGTATAATTGCCAACCGTTATTTCGTGTTCCGATTGTTCGTATATCACAGATTCATTTACTTCTTCATTTGGATTTATTTCCATTTCCGTTAAAGTTGGCATTCCATACGCAGCACGAATCTTATTTATTTTTTTAATAGTTGCTTTTTGTTTTGGCGAATGAGGAATTTGTTTAAGAGCTAAGTTAGTTAACTTATATAATTCATCTCTATCTGTGTCTGATAACCTTTTCTCTGAAATTTCAGGTTCATCCGTTTCTTCATCTGTACCAACAACACGTTTTAGAACCATTGTAGATTCGTAATCTTCAGATTCTTCACACTTGCGTTGCATATCTGCAAGTTCATTTTCTGTTTTATAAAACTTAGATTTAAGTTCTGTACCGTCAGTTTTTTGTGCAACTAGTTGATACTCAGTTCTTTCTTCTATTGTCTTCTTAAAATTCTTGAATGATTTTTTAACTTCTACGATATTAATATCTTCCATATCAAATACGTGTGACATATCAAACATGTTGATAAGTTGTTTATCTTCACCCCTTAATATTGTTTCTAATATTGCGCCTTGTCTATTCATAACTGATTCATCCGTTGATTTAACTAATTTCCAACCACTGAGATTTCTAGCAGGATTAAATATAATAATCGCTTCTAAATCTTTACTAAAATCTCTTCCATCATAATCTAAATATTGAAAACCACTAAATCTATTGCTCTCTAATAATTTAGTGCCTTCCATTTGTTGTATTTCTTTTGAAGTTGGATTTGCTAGAAGAGCAAAAATATATTCTTCCATATCTACATTATTATCTACAAAAAGTTGTTTTATTTTACGATCATCATATGCAGCTATTTTACCTTTAGGTTTTGTTTCATACAAATATGCTGATCCTCTATCTTGAACATTGTTATAATACCAACCTCTAAAGTCATCCGATGCAGCATGTTTAAAATCTAAAGCAAAAAACATTGGTCTATTATCAGGTCGATTTATTTTCTTAAAACTACTATGATATAAATTTCTAAATCTCATAGCTTCATCAATGTCTTCTTTACGAGCTTTAGGTGTATCCCATAAATCTATAGCAGGTATTCTTTTTACAGGATTACCACTGAAGAAAACTAATTTGCCATCGTCGTCAAGTGCAGCAATAAAATCACGAGGATTATTTTCTACATCAATACGAATACCCATCTTAAGACGACCGGTATTAGGACTAGTTGCTGGTCTAATATTATATTTTTTAATTAGGTTTTTCTTACGAAATTTATTACCTAATCTAAAATCTTTTGCTAACTTTATGGCTTCTTGTTTTCTCATGGTTATACCTATTTATATGTTTTACCTAGCCACCAAACTCATGACCTGCAACTCTTTTCATCTGCTTCACAAACTCTTTATAAGACGGTTTTGTCTTATACAACTTTATTGAAATCTCGTTTCTTTCTTTACCCTTAATACGCCAGTTATAACCTTTTTTCTTATGTTCAGGTTTAGTAGTTTTAACTACTCGACGTTCATATTGTTTTGGCCATGGCTCTGACTTTTTCTTTTTACCAGCTTTACCTTCTTCTACATCTTCACCTTGTGCTGACTTAAATGCTTTTTTAGTTGGTGCACCTTTAGAAAACTTCTTACGAGGTTTCTCTCCACGTTTTCTTTTTTGATGTATATTATGCCAAAGACCTTTACTTTTTTCTGTTATACCAGCATCGTCCTTTGCTTGTAGATAAGCAGCAATGGCCATCTTTTTAATTTCTTCTTTTGACTTACCTTTAAATTGTGGAGCATCTGACTTCATAAAATCTTTTATGTAATCGCCTGCATCGTGTTTACGAGGATCTAATTTTTCGCCGAACATTTCTTTAAATGATTTCACGTCTTCATTCCTTTGCTTAGTAATTTTTTTCATCTTCTCAATATATCTTCGATATACTGCAGCTGGTCCTTTTTTACCCATAACTTTTGCTCTTTGTTCCATAGCAATAGCAGCTTGAATTTTGTGAGCATGTGTCTTACCAGAGTTCTCTATCTTTTTAATGGAAGCCTCTGCTGTTTTAACATCTTTAAATCCTAATCCTTTAATTGTTCCTTTTGGATTTTCATCTGTGTATAAGTCAGAATGTTTCTTACTTCCAGCAGGTTGACCTTTCTTTCTAGGAATCCTAGGATTCTTTTTCTCTGTTAAATCTTTTATCCAGTATTTTTTATTATTAGTTGCAACTATATAATTAGGTTTTCTTTCCTTAATAGTAACCTCTTCATCTAAACAGTATACAATATCACCTACATTAAATATTTCGCCTCTTGTATATAGTTCTCTTTGCTCAGAAACTGTATCGAGTTGAATATGTTCTCTGAAGTCAGTTATTTCTCTCAAACCCATTCTTTTACGAAGAGTGTTAAATAGTGTTACACCATCAGAATAACCTTTAGGTAAACCTAGTTGAAATGATTTAAAATCACCATCAACTGCAGCTGCTCTCATTTTTGACGCGCTCATGCCTTCAACACCTTCGGAATCAGGATCACGTCTACCCGCTGAAATAATATTAATTCCCTCAATAAAGTTATAGTACCCGTGCCTTCCTTTTACATCATTATATCTAATTAAAAGTTTTTCAAACTCAGCAACTCGATCTCCACCGACTACCATGTTTAATTGATTAAAACCTTCGTCATATAATTTGACTGCTATATCAAAAACTGTTTTTACTCTAGGATCCATGACAATGTTGCGGCCATGTTTTGGAAACATCTTACGCATAAATTGTACTTTTTCCTTGTATAATAAAGGATTCTTTTTAGGATCATTTGACTGAGAAGCATACACTCTATAGTTTCTACCTTTTGCTAATGATGCCACTTTATCTAAAAGTTTTAAATGGCCTATAGTTGGAGGATTGAATCTTCCAAATGTAAATACAACTGGATTAACTGCTTGCTCTGTATATTGTTTAAAACCCTTTATCATTTTTCCCATCCCTTAATTGTATCAGGCGAAAAGTTATTATATGAAAATTCTAATCTATCTACTAATTTAACTGCTCCACCTTTATCATCAATTGCAACAAAACCTTCTTGGCCAGTTACTTTAAATCCGTTTCTTGTTAGTACAAAAGTATTCATTTGTTTTAAGTCATCTAGTTTACTTATTATAAGTAATTTAGCATCTACTATTGCATTCATTAAATCAAACATAAGTATTAAGTTCTTTTTATTTTCTGGAGAAAAGAACTTTAACGTTTCAGATCGTTTTTGTAAAACTGTTTCTTTACCTCTGTCAGTCGATCTTTTCTCTAATTCTTTTGTATATCTTGAATCAAACCATGCAAGTAAATCATCAACATGTTTAGTAGTGTTTCCTATACGCTTACCTGTTCGAACAATAGTATTATTAAATGTTTCTATTTTAGATGCAAGATCTGGGTTAGCATCTAATTCTCTTAATGTGCTACCTGAAATTTTCTGAAATATTTTACCTGCTTCTGATATCGCAGCTGTCACTTCCTTAGTTTCTCCTGCAGTTAATGTTGCTGTTCCACTTAAATTTTTAACACCCGCATCGTCAAACCAAATACTAGAATTATTTTTTAATGATTTAACGTCTACATTGTATGATGCTTTCATTGTTTCAAAACTTTTTCCTGTATACGATGTATGAAATATAATACCTACTTTCGCTCTAGCTATTTGTTTACCTAATTCAGAATCAGCGGGTACAGCATAAACTATAGTATTAGGTTGAAACGTAATATATCTTTTACCATCAATATTTGTTTTCTTTAAGTCACCTTTTGTAAACATTAAATCGCCTTGAACCACACCTTTAATATTAATCTTTTGTAATTCATCAAATGCTGCCTTAAGTTTCTTTGCTAAATCTCCTGATGTGTCTGCATCTATATCTTCATATGATTTGTATACTTTAGGGTCTTTGTTAAAGATACCTTTTTTAGCTACAAAAAATTTACCATCTCTTGGATCTGTACCAGCAAAAACAGCTGGAGCTCCGTCCCATTTAACAGTTACATTTGTTCTACCAGCAGAGCCACTCGCTAACATATCTCGTAAACCACGAAGTGCAAATATAGCTTCGCGTGCACCTTTGACACCGCCGTAAATAACACGGTCTTCAATGTGTGTCATATGTACATTTTTACCTGTAGCTTCAACTAATTCTTTAAATCTCTTCACCGCGTTGTGCCTTTTTTAAATCTTCTTTTTTATGTTTTTTAAATTTTTTGTTTGCATTACGTGCTAATTTTTTTACTAATCGTCTACCTGCTGGAGAAAATATACCAGCTCCTAATAAAGCAATTAATATAATCCACCAATAACTTGATAAGAATGCTACTATAGCCTCCCATATTTTTTTCAGTGCAAGTATTACCGCTGCGTTAAATCCTAAATTATTAGCTGCGTTAGTTACTTGATCGGGTTGTAAAAATGGTGTAGCTGCATCAATAGCTGCAGATTGCTCTGCAGCAGGTAAAGCTGCTAATGCTTCTGCATTCTTTTTAAGTACTGGCGCATTAAAAATCTCTTTTGTAGTTTTAACTGTTAAATATGTAAGTGCACCATTTAATGCAAGATTAATCGCTAGGCCTGCATATGGAAGTAATGGTATTGCAAAAGCAACTTCGTTAATCATTACGCGTTCTTCTAATTGACTATGTTCTAAAAATGTTTTCATTTATCTAACTTCGGGTGAAAATTAAGTCTCACTGTTTTGGCATCTTTTTTAACGGATACTCCGTCGACTAAAACTTCTACTGGATATGCTTTGGCCTCGTTGTACCAATATTGTACATCGTAACTTCCGTTTTCATTCATATGAACTATTAGGCCTCTATCGTAGTCTTTCCTATCTTGTTTTAAAATATACTTTTCTCCACGAACTAACATCAAGTCAGCTTCAGAATCAGCTACTGCTTCATTTAATTGTTTAAAACTTTTCATGATTTTACTTTAGCACCTGCTCTCCACTGATAACAAGACCAATATCTTGCTTTATACTTTGGTCCTGGATTATCACAGTTATGCCTTGCTCTAAAACTTTTTCTACGTTTAGGATCATCACGTTTAATTTCCATATTAGGATCACCAAACCCTAACTTAATAATATTACCTTTTTCATTTTTAACGTATACATAGAACTTTTTCTTACCATCGTTTGATCGCATTGGCTTATTAAGTTTGACTTTGCGTCCTTTATATTCGGCTTCTGTTATCTGATGATTATAACAATCTTCGCAACAAGCACTAGAATGTTGTTTAAAACTTTTCATTATTTCTTCTTAGATTTTCTTACTTTAGCAGCAAGATCTTTATCTGCTCCGCCCCATGTGCCTTTACTTTTTGTTGCAAAAGAATTTACTCGAGCTAATCCCCATTGATGTGGTGTTGTGCCTGGTCGATGACCTGTTTTCCATGCAGCCATACCTCGATTATATACTTGTCTTAAAATACCTTTTGGCATGCCTGTCTTTTTAGCTTTATTAGCAAGTGCTTTATCTGCTTTACCTTCACCAAACATTTTCTTAAATTTACTTGTGTGTTTAGAAGGTTTAGTTTTTGCTCTAGCATCTCCAGGTGCAGGTTTATATGCTCTTGGATCGTCGTCTCTCATCTTAGCTCCCTTCTTAAAATGTGCTGCTCGTTTTTGTTTAGTTCCTTTTTTTAAACCAGTATAATATGTTTTAGGTTGTCTACCTTTCATCTTTTTTAAGTCTTTATCTTCTGGTCTTTTTCTAAGTTTTTCGTTTTTCATAAACAACCTCTGTATATCTTTTTTCTTTACCGTCATTGGTAATGTATATAACAAATCTCTATACGTATGCTTTTCATCTGGCTTATACGTTTTTTTAAACAAACTCTTAACTTGATTAAGAGAGCTTGTTTTCATTTTTTTAATTCTTTTTAAAATCTGTTTAGAAGTTAAAGTTTCACTTTTACCTCTGCGTACTAATCCGCGTCCTTTCATACGACGTACATCCATACCCGTATTAGGTTTAAAAATACCTTGTTCTTCAACGTGTTCTTTAAAGGCTTTCATTCAATAAATTTTCTGTAATTTCGAAAGCTTCTGTTTTCATTTGTGCAAGTTTTATCATATCTTTTGCAGCTTTAACTTCAGCTTTTGCAACTCTAATAGCTTCTTTATCTTTAGAATTTTTTAAGTCAAACTTCGCTTGATCTAAATCTTGTTTTGCTAATTGCAATTCTGCTTTTCTTTCAGCTTTAGCTCTTTGTACATCTAACTTTAATTGCCTGAGTTCTCTTTTATCTCCGCCTTCATGAGCAGCAACAGCAGCTTTTAATTGTTTTTTTGCAATTTTAATTTCAGCTTTACTTTTAGCATTAGCTAATCTTACCTTTGCAATTTTAAACTGTCTTTTTGCTGCATTTATATCTTTTCGACGAGCTAGTTTTGCCTTCTTAAGGTCTGCTCTACCAATTCTTAACAATTGATCAGCTGATTGTTCTATCTCATCAAAATTATCTTCTTTAATCGCATTCTGCTCTGATAATTCTTTAAATGTTTTCATATTAGATGTACTCCGTAGTTCCTGATAAGTTCATTTTAGGGAATATCCCAAATCTTGTTTTACTAAATTTTATTCCTTGTATTGTAGGATTCATATCACGTGTGTATCTAGCATAATAATAAGCTTCATACTTACCTTTTGGCATTTCTCCATTTTTTAATTTATGCATAGATTTTATCACATATGCGCTTCCTTCTTTTTCTAATGTCATATCACCTACGTGATATTCATCGACGTTATTAAGTCCTGGTCTTTTTCTATAATCAAACCCAAATATTGCTGTCATGACTATATTTTTATCTTCAACTTTTCTGGCATAAGATTCACCTGGATATAAACCAGCAAATGCATCTTTTCTATATCCGTGTTCTTCTTGATGATCGATCATCATTGTTCCTATAAAATCAGAAAGCTCTTTATTTCGTTTAAACATTCCTTTTGATTCTCTATCTGATAATCCACCATATTGTTGACCCGCCGATCTAATTTCACCTTTTGCACTAAGCTCTGGTTTTTTATGAGATATAAATCCTACAGCATTTCCTTTTCTATCGAGAATGTTAAAGTCTGATTTAGGAGTTCCTGGAGGTTGTTCTATGTCTGCAAATTCTACTACTCGTCGACCTATTCTTAAAGGTATGGCTGTTCTACCTTCTTTTTCTAATATTCGGAAAAAATTGTCTTGAAATTTTGCAAGTGCTGCACCTTCAGCTTTAGTCCCTGAACCCTCACCTTTACCACCGTATTCTGTAGTTTTGTAAAAATCGTGAGGATACATTAATGTAACTCTTCGTCCTTCAAGTTTTCCTGAGACTTCTACTGCTTCTTTTCTACCTAGTCTAGGTAACTTGGGATCTTGCATTAATTTTTGGAAGATAGGTAATAGATCTTTATTCATGATGAATTGACCACCCTTAACGGCGTGAGCCTCACCATTTTTAATCTTCTTTAGAAACGTTTCGCCACGAGATGGCGTTTTGACAAGTTTAGAATGTTCGAGCCTTTTCCACTCGATACCTTCATATATAGATGTGAAGTCTTTAAAACCTTGCATTCTCATAGTTCCCATAAATTACTAAAATGTACATCAAATCTAGTTAAGTGTACACTTCTATTTATAAAAATTTTGAGTTCAGGTTATGTAGGATCTTCAGTAAATTTACCTTTTATATCAAATTTTTCTACCCACATTGTAAACAGGCCAAGCTCACGACCGTAAGCTTCGATCTCCCAAGGGCAATCCCAATAATTTGATTCATTATACGTTTTACCTAACCAACGTTTTGCTGTTAGTGTATCCGCGTGTTTTAATTCACCACGCGTAAATTGTTTTACGTGTACCATTTCATGTGCAACAGACAATAGTTTTTTACGAAGAGTCATAGAAGATTCTATATCCATCTCAAACGTATTAGTATCATCCGTGTCAACCACACCTGCAGATAAACCATCTTTTTCTTCTAAGTTTCTTTTTATTGTGATATCAACTTCTAGATATTTTTTTCTAGGCATAAGTTTTTTAACACAGAAGTGTGCAAGAGAATACATTAGTTCTCTCTCATTTTTTCTACCACCTGTTATATTAATCGATATCATTGTTAAAAATCTCCATCAATACCCAATATATCAAGATTGATACTAGTGTCCATTTTAGAATGTCTAATAAAAATGTGTGTTCCATAATATTTTCCTTGTTAAAAATTCTATTATGTCTTTCGGGTCCCTCCCCGTGACTCATATCTCTCCTACCGACATCAGGCTCAGCCCTCGAAATAGGATACAAGAGTCTCATATTATTTTATTTCATTACAGCATCCCTTTCGCAAAGTATTCATCAGCCGTCGGGAGTGTATCCCGATACTGCACTAAATCACTAATTAAATCGTCAAGGTTTTCACGATTGTGTCTACCTGGATCGAACAATCCTGTTCCATGAACGATGGCTTCTATTTCCATCCCGATATTTGTGTGTGACACATATTCTTTTTCAACTGTTAATACCGCAGCCATTATGCACCTACTTTCGTTAACATTTCCATTGGAATGTTGTAGACCGTCGGTCCAATTTCAACCGAAGCTCTCGTGCGTCTAACATTTGTAACGATACCTTTAACGTATCCACCAAATTTTCTGTGGGTCAAAGATACTGTGTCGCCAACAGCTAAACCTGCTTTAGACTCATTTCTTAAAGTTTTCATACGTGCATTATAAGCTTCACGTACTACTGTGTTTAATTCTTCTGTGCTTGCTTTCCCGATCAGGGCCGTCAATCTTGCTATTTCTGATTTTGTCATATTAGTCCTTATTTTGTTTGTTATGGTTATATTATACCAAACTAGGACTCAGAAGTAAACAGCAAATGTCGCTAGAAATGTGTTGATATTATTGCCTCAAACGCGTTTTTGCGATTTTTTTTCGAAATCTATGTAAGTGATTCAGTATCAACAACTTAGGTAGATTGTACCATTTTACTAAAATTATTGACCTTTTCGAACCGCAATTTGTTCTCAAATTTGCCATCCAGCACGTCAGTCTTGTGAGATATGATGAAAGTATTGGTATCCTTATCCAGGGTGGCTAGGATTTTAAGTAGATTATCCACGCCATCAGAGTCCAGAGATGAGTCAAATGTTTCATCCAACATCAATAGATTTGTATTTGTGGAGTTCTTCATGCGAGCAATCTGACGCCATGTGAACATCAGAGCCAGATCGATACGTGACTTTTCGCCTTCTGAGAAGCTAGTATATGAGAAGTCATCTCTATGTCTGGACTTGATTGTTTCATTAAACTCTTCATCTATATTGAACAGAACAAAGAAGTCTAATACTTGTAAATATTGATTGATAAGTTTATTGA
>CEON01073634.1_pt1 | contig 10746 bp, 13 predicted proteins | sample 530291 | NCBI WGS metagenome assembly CEON01 (sample SAMEA2619888, study PRJEB7988) | marine metagenome | biome: marine biome (ENVO:00000447); feature: surface water layer (ENVO:00002042); material: "saline water (ENVO:00002010), including plankton (ENVO:xxxxxxxx)" | depth 5 m
ACACATTTGATGTGCCGTTTACACCAATGATGTCGCCAGAGCCAGTTGACCTTAAACCTGTCAAGTCAATAAGAATGCTAGTCTTAATGATGCCACCTTCTCTAATTACAGAACTTCTGTAAATAGTTCCTGTACCACCAGTAATACCTGTTCCTGCTTCAGTTGCCATTGTGTTGGCATCAAGTGATGTAAAACCAGCAGATGATATTGACATCTGTGTAGTTTCAGCACCTGTGCCTGATGTTGTGGCTATTGATGAATAACCACCCTCGGAACGTAGAGTTCCTTTAAAAGTTGTATTCGCCATGTTAACTCCCTGTCTGGCTAAGTCAGCTTACGCTGTCAAGGTTAAAAAAAAAGAGGGAGAATTGCTTCTCCCCCTAAATTTATTTACGCACCGGGTGATGCGTAGTAAGCTAGAGGATCAGAATATCCAAATGAATATCTTTCTCTACCTTTGTAACGAACATTACCTGTGTCAAAGTCGCCTTCCATAGTTGTCTTCATTGGCACTCTTACGAAGTGTTTGAAGCCATTTGGAATGTCAGTCTTTAAGAACCAAGCATCTGTATCAGTTAAGTAGTGGTTTACCATGAAACCCTGTGGTATTGAAGACATACTTTGAAATGCATTCAAATCATTGTCAGCAGTACCTGATCTCTTTTCAGAGTTAAGTAGTCTTTCAGCAACAAACTGAAGGTCTGATGGAATCAACAAACCTTGTGGTCTAGCTGCAATTTTAAGACCTCTTTCATCTGTCCACTTACCAATTGCGATAACAGCGGCTTCTAAAGAAGTTTCGTTAAGATCAGCAGCGACAGAAGGTCTGTTGCCGTTTGATCCACCACTTACTAATGGGTGTGCAGTGTTAAATAGTGTTACACCATCACCACCAGTTTGACCAGTAAAACCTTCGTTAAATAGAGCTGCACCCTTCACCTCTTTGGTGTGTTGGAAAGCACGAGCAAGAGCTTTTGTGTAACGAGCAGACAAGCTGTCATAGAGGTTATCCTCAACTGCTTCCTGAGTTAATGAAAACCCAAGAGCAATTACTTCATGCACATAGCGTGAAGTGTATGCTTCTTGTGCATCGTCAAATGCAATTGCAGCACCTTCATCTTTAATTGGTGCAGAACCAAAGCCTGAAAGCTTTACTTCTTCTTCAAAAGACCTGTCGGAGTTTTCGACTTCATAAGACGATCTCCACTCTTCTGGGTAACGAGCATATTCTAATCCGAATAATGCATTTAAACCCGGTAAGAGTTCTTTTAACAGTTGTGATCTAGAAATAGCCATTCTTCACTCCCTTATGTTATTGGATCAGTTAAGAAGGCATTCTCAGCAGGGCTTAACATCACAACACAATCTGTGAATGCATCGCCAATAGTTGAGCCGGGTCTGTTTACAAAATCAACGATTTTAAAAAGTTCCCCACCAACTGAAGCTGTAGAAGCATCTAATTGAAGACCAGAGTTACCAGTTGCAGTAGACCCTGACTGAGTTTGAACTAAGTCAGCAGTCATACCAAGCGAAGTTTGTGCCACTGCACCATCTGCTTGCACTTCGTAAAGTGTGTGTGGATGGACAGCAACAACGGCTTTAATATCAGAAGCAGTGATACTGCCCGGATAGTATTGCCTAAAGGTTGGTTGCGAAGTATTAGGATCGGTGTAGGAACATCCTAAGAAAACACCGATTGGGTTTACTTCACTAGCTGCAGTTTCTCTAACAAGATGTCCATCATCTGTAGAGTTTGCAACATCTGCAAAGCCAACAACGTCACCATTGAAGATAGCTGTGCTATAGCCTGACTTGATTAAGTATTCTCTAGTAGAGCCAGCAAAAGGCATACCTCCAAGGATTCCGATTGGCTTCAACCCACGAGGGCTTGATGTAGTAGCCATATATATTCTCCTTAAAGAAAATTAAAGTTAATGATCTTACGATCCAAAAGATACTCGACTTTTTCTATCAGGACTATTGATAGGCATTCGAGGATTGGATTCCCTCATCAGATTATTATCAACCGACTTAATGGCTTCTTTACTTTGACTAGTATAGAACTCATTACGTTGTTGTGCTCTGCCTGTGGGCATCCTACATAGAAGCAATCCACCAACTTCAACTTTTCCTTCAAACCTTGGACTTGGGTCTAGGACTAGATGTTCCATCTCTGGAGCTTCGTTAATTGGAACGGCTTCCCATCCCTCACGAAGTTTTTTACTATAATTCATGGGGTCATCGTTACCCCTTGTTGAAATGCGTACCCACTTAAAAGTCCACCCATCTTTGGGTAGTGGGTCTGGTAATACATTTGGTGGTGTCCAATCTTCGGTGCGTAAATCCTGTTCTCGCTTCTCTATTTCCCTAGGTTTACGATTTTGCTTTTTATCTACCATTAGAATATCTCCTAATTCAATGCGACAAATTGTTTGGCGTATTCCTCAAGAGGAACGCCTAACCTTTTGGCGACAGCTACTTGGCTGGGTGTAAGTTTGACCTTGCGTGATTTTTTAGGCGATTGATTACCTGCTGGGGTCACAACCGTCTGTGTCACGGACTTTGGTTTCTGATCGGTCTTTTCTTCAGAAACAAATTTGTGTGGAAACTCCTCTTTAATTCTAGTATCGAGTTTTTCATAATACTCGTCGGTGTCTCCTTTAACTCCTTGTCTAATTAACTCGTCATGGATAGTGTATGCTGCATTAGTCATAATCATATCTTTGTTGAACCAAGGGTTCTGTCCTGCCCACGCCACTGCTTTAGTATTCGGTGGTGGTGGTACTGACTGGTCAAATGCATTGTCTACCTGTGACTGGTCAGAAGCCTGTTTAAGCTGTGCAAGTTCAGAACGTCTTGAAGATGCATCTATCATTTGCCTTTGTGCGGCTACTATTTTTTCTGCATCGCCTTCTTCGTAAGCTTTTTTATAAAGATTTTCAGCAGAATCCATTTCGCTTTTAATTCTACCTTCCATCTCCTGTGTGCCAATCTCACCAAATTTTTTGGCTTGCTCACTAAGACGTTTATTTTCTTCCATAGCTTTTTGGGCTACTCTATAATATTCATCTCTTTGACGCTCTGCTTCTCTCATGCTGTAAGTCAAATCGTCTATTCTTTTTTGAAACTTTGGGGTCTTTGGCTTTTCTGCTTTTTCTTGTTGCTCTTCGACCTCAGGCTTTTCTTCTACAACAGCCTGTGCTTCATCTTCCTCTTTAGCTTTTTCTGAGCTTTGAGTATCATCAATATCAACTTCGACGTTTTCATTTTCGTCTACTTTTTTATCTTCTTCGGTCATGCGTGTGCCCTCGCTATCTTAGTTGGATCATTAACAACAGCAATTATTGCGTCATCGTTTACTATTCTCATCTCAACACCCTCACACTCAAATCTGTGTCCAGAGTATTTAGATATCATTACCCAGTCATTTTCTTTACACCAAGGTGTAGTTCCAAATCTTGGGTCGCTAGTTGGGTAAGCATTCATGCCAACCTTAACGACTTTACCTATAATTGATGCGACATCTTCTCTGTTCTTTGTATCGTTGGGGAGAAGAACGCCACCTTTTGTTTTTTCTTCAACTTTGGGCATCACAATAAGGATGCGATATCCTGTTGGTTGAGGGTAATCATCAGGGATTACAACCTCAGCAGTGGAGTACACTGTAGTCATATTTTCACCTATTTTTGGTTATATTGCAGACGATTATTCTTCTTCGTCTGATTCCTTCACTAATTGAAGCAATTCTCTTTCTGCGATAGCAAGACCTTCTATTTGTCCTACCATTCGTTGATATTGGTCATAATTCTGTGCAGACCCTAGTGCAACTGAGTCTGTAAGCTCGTTCATAATTACACGAAGCTTTTTTCGTAATTCATCAGCTAAAAGCTGTTCTGGTGTCATTTCTTAGTCTTCATTATCTCTATAGCAAGTTTATCTTCAGCAAGTTCTTTCTGTTGCTCTAATCTATCATACTCTAATTGGTTACGCATTCTAGTTTTTTCAATATCAGTTTGAGCTTCTAACTGAGCTTCCTGTGCTTTTTGTTGTAGTTCTGCTTGTTTTAACTGTAGCTCAGCCTGTTGCTGTTGAACCACAGGGTCTTTAGCTGCAGCCATTTGCTGTTCAAGAACGGCTTGTTGTTGTGCTTTACCAGTAAGTTGTGATGCCGCTTCAGCCGCCTTTGTAGCAATGCTCTGTTCTTGCTCAGGTGACATACCCTTGCCTTTAGGATCAAGTGGTGGCAATTCAGTACCAACGAGCTTCTCTGCTTCGTTTCTGTACTTATGTGCCATGTGTTCACTAATGTGACTTGATATCATACCCTGTATCATTTTAGCATTTGGATTTTGTGCCATGCTAGGGTCTTGCATAAGGCTCATATGTGCAGACAAATGAGCGTCATGATCTTGATATGAGAACGCCTTTACTGGGCTTCCTGCAATCATTCTTGCATTTTCAGACACAGGATCATAAGCAGGAATTTCACCTTTGTTCGGTAAAATCTTGTCAATCTCCTGCATACCTGCTGTTTCTAAAAATCTTTTGTGCAACTCTCTTAGATCATACATCTGAGGTGCTTGTGATGCGATCTGCATAGCTGCTTGGTGTTGCATCATTCTCTGTGCAAATGATGTAGCATTAGGATCAGATACAGGTATTATATCAACCCTTTTATCAAAATCCTCTTGTGGGTTGCCGTCAGACTCATAAGGATACTCTGTTATAGCAGTGCTTATAACGTCAGATAACAACATAAGCTCTCGACGAAGGGAACTATGTAGCCTTGCATGGATAGCACTCATGACTTTCATGCTACGTTCAATCAACGCAAGAGTTGTACCGACTGGAGCTTCTTGGTTGCCTTCGCCAATTTGTAAGTCAGCAATTGATGCGAAACGCCTTCCTTCTTGAACGAGAACGCCTAATAAGTTAGCGAGAGTTTGGGATGGCTCTTTAAAAGGCAACGGCATTATGTTGTCCCTGATAGCACCACTTGGTAAGTCCAAGTCCCTAAATTCTCCCGGTGCTATCGGTGTGTCATCTCCCTTAATCCGTAACCCTCTGGCTTTAAAACCAGCAGGTAAGTTGGCTAAAGTGCCAGCATCAATCAACTGCCTTAGTATTGAAGTTGAACTTTTTGCTATTGATCCTATAAGGTGGATCAGTCCAAAGCCGTAGTAACCAAGACCCGGCTGAAATTTATAATGGACAAAAAACTCTGTAGGAGTTCTTAATGCATCATCTTTGTAATTACTTCGAATTGAAAGGATGGTATTACTGTCTTTGTCGATTGTGACAACATAGGGTAATGCGATCCCTGTTTCTTCTCCTGCTTGGTTTCTGTCTTCAAATCCTGTGAGTTCGAGCTCAACATGCATTTCGAGTATTGTTCTGAGGTCTGTTTCGCTGACTTCAGTAACTCCAGTAAGCTCATCGTATCTTGTTTTGACATCTCCTATATCTCCTGTTGTAGGCTCTGATAAATCAACGTTCCTGTAAAAACCATTTAACTGCATCTTTTTGACAAAGTTATCGGTCTTTTGCATTACATGTGTATAACGAGGTGAACTTACAAGATCAGAAGTTGAATATGATACAACAAAATCTTCTGCTGGAACAAATACACTTGCAGGTTTTTGTGTTTGTGGATCAAAGTAAACCTTTCGGAACGCTGATCCTGTCAATGCCAAATGAAATAGTAATTGCTCTGTCTCAGTACGATACTCAGGCATAGCATCAGTCAATAGGTGGTTCATGTAGTTTTCTACACGCTTAGCCTGTTGACCTTTCTCTTCAGTATAATCACCAACCACTTTTGTCTTCACAGGTCCTGATGCAGGAAATATTTCCATAATAGACTGTGAGACAAACCTAACAACAGCTTCTGACAGTATTGGGTGGTTTACACCTGATGCCCCATCAAACGGCTGTGTTCTAATCTCGTTTCGTATACCTAACAGTTCCAAACCATCTGAGTATGTGTCTTCCCACTCCTGTCTTGACGATTTGTCGTCTTCAAAGTTAGCCACGAGGTCAAGTGCTAACTCGGCAAGATCATCCTCATCCATCATCTCAGCAAGGTTTTCAGACTCAGTTGCTTCTTCCTGCTTCTCAAAATTTACTTCTACGCCACCGTCTTCGGTCTCAACTACGACAGCTTCTGGGTTTACCACGCCTATTTTAACTTCTGACTGGTCACCCTCTGGTATTTCTTGCTCAGCTAGAACTTGTTGACTGATCGCCTTTTCTATTTGATTTGGTACTGCCATCTGCTCTCTTCTGTAATTTCTTTAACTCTTTGGGTTTAAGTATTGTTGTTTTGTAAGGTTTATATGGTACATAATCAAGAGAAGTTTTGAGTATTCTAGTAATAGATTCTCTTATTTCGTTCATACCAAGGTGTCTCCGTTTCTTCTACATCTGAGGGCAGTCTGATAAATCCACCCTGTCTAAATCTCATCAGTGCCAGTGTTGTGCAGTCAACCAAGTCATCATGCTGACCCTTTGGGAACGATGCACACTGTTCTATGACTTCTTCAGCCCAACGAGTCGAAGGATACCATACAAGCCCTGAAGCAAATATATCGGAAACCGAATTAACCCTGCTAAGCTTATCCTGACCCCTAGAAGGAGTGTAATCAGTGACTGGTATACCTGATGACCTAAGTTCTTGAATAAGTGGTAACCCTGCCGCCTTTGCTTCGATAAGAAACGAATCAGGCTCATAGTGCCTATATAACTCAAGAGTTCTCTGCTTGAGTTCTGGAAATTCCAACTTAGCATTTTGACTGTCAAGTAAAATGATATTAGGAACTTCTTCACCCCCTTCATCAGCATAGTCAAACACTCCCCATGTAGTTATTGCCGAATAGTCTGATCTGGCATTCTTGGTATGAGCCGTATCCACTGTCTGTATAATAAAGTCACACATTGGTGGTTCAGGCTTTGTCCACTCACGCCAATACTCCCTTTTTAGTAAAGCACCTTCTTCTGCCGTTGGTGTCTGCTGATACTGTGCAAGCCACTTACCAACTGGCAGTTCTGCTTTTAAAGAATCAAGTTCCTCTTTAGACCAAAAATCGGGCCAAAGAGGTTCTCCATTCTCATACATTGCAGGAAGTTCAATGACTTCCCACTGGTCTGCTCCTCTCCTACCCCTTGAGGAGTTTACAAGTTTGGCAGTCAAGTCCATTTCAGACCATCTTGTCATTACGACAATAATAGCACCTTTCGGTTGCAAACGCTGTCGAGGACCTGAAGAATACCAATCGTAGATGCTGTCGTAATATTCTGGTGTTGGATTGATACCCGCAGTTTCAGAATGAGGGTCATCAATTATCAGTAAATCAGCACCACGACCTGTCATCGCAGCTCCAACGCCACAGGCAAAATATTCACCCCCAGCATTGGTATCCCATCGACCTGCAGCTTTTGAGTCGGCTCGTAGGCTAACAGATGGGAATACATCTTTGTAAAGATCAGAGTCAATTAAGTTTCTGACCTTTCGACCAAACCTTTGGGAAAATTCAGTCGTATGTGTTGCCGCAATAACTTTTCTTTCTGGGCTTTGCCCCAACAACCAAGCTGGCAACAACCAAGACGTTAGTTCGCTCTTTCCATGTCGTGGGGCTATGTTGATTATAATCCTCTTGAGATTGCCGTTGGCTACCTCTTGGAACTTGTCTGCCATAATCCTGTGGTGTGGACCTTCTATGAAGGGTTTCCACACATGTCTCACGAAGGAAAGAAAGTCTGTCTTTGAGTTAGATATGTTTTTTGTAGCTTGCCACCTGCTCAAGGCTTGTCCAATGGATGCCTTATGCTCTGGTGGAAGCTTGTCAATGTTAGACAATATGTCTTTAACGCTTACCATGCACAATTCTTTGCAATTTTTGTAGAACGTTCTCCTTTATACTTGCATATTACACTGTTTAGCTGTTCAGTGCCATAATTTATTGTTATTTTTTGCTTTCTAATGAATTAATTAGCCTTTCAAGGTAAAATTTAGCCTTTTTTAGGTCTTCTAGAGCATTATTTTTGAAAGGAAAACGCCAAATGTACTTAAATATGACCTGCCAGCAGTACATTTCATGCCCATTTAAGAACGTTTTGAACTCCCTATCCTGACTGGTCATAGCTTCCATAGCTTCTATGCACTCTATTTTAGATGATGCGTAGTGTGGTGGGTGATTTACCATGTCAGTCGAACATGTAGTCGTATTCTCCACTCTGAACGGTTTTAGAACTATATCTTCTTGCGTGTCTTTTACGTTGAACGTTGGCTCTGTATTGCTCTTTTTTCTCTCTGTCTGCTTTTTGTCTGTCATCTTCTCGTTTCCTTTGCTCTGGAGTTGCGTCTGACCTATGCCCCCAGCATGTCCAAGTTTTTCCACGATCTTCCGAATAGCATACCCACTTAGTAGAGCCACATACCTTACATGCACGGTTTCGGATTATTTGCTTTGTTAATGTATGATCTGACTGCTTTGCGTATGACTTCTGCCATCGTGACATGTCGCCCCCTCTTTTTGGTTTCTTCTACTGACAAGGAATAAACAACGTCCAAATCCGATTGTGGTATTAGCAAGTTGTACGATCTTGTGGGCTCACCTATCGTTTTTGGTCTAGGCATTAGTTTAAATTTTCCTTTTCTTGAACACGCAACGCAGTTTCACACCCCATGAGAAACACCATGAAGGGTATAGCCGTTATTTCTTGTGGTTCTACCTTTTCAATTTGATTCATTGCTTCGTTGTACCACTGTGTCATTATTTCATCATCCCAACGGAACTTGCCTTCTTCATCTATGTAGCAAGCTTTTTTAATCATCGTTCTCCTTAAATAGGAAAGCCACAGCAAAAAAGTTTGGGAGAACGGGGTTTTACTGCGACTTTCCAAAAACCACCTTGGTTGGTGTTTTGTTGTTTTGCACTATTTTGCTATACAAGTCAAATTGTTTATGAAATTTTTTGCTATATTTTTGGACGGCTAGGGAAGTTAGGCGATTTTTATTTTTTTACCCCCTTGATGAAAATATTGTAATTGCGTGGCTGTAATACTGTACATAGTACGACAGACAGCGACGACAAAAAGGGGGGGGATGGGGTGATGATAAGTTTGTAAGGCGACAGAATAAGTCCCCCCTAGTTATTGCAAGTCAGGCGATGAATGGCGATGATCAATTTTGACCAGTCAATATTGTAGTCCCATAATGTAGGGGACTTAATTCTCTGATTTCTTATTATTAAACAATGCTGTAACTCGCTCATCATTTAGGGCTGATGCTATACTTTCCATTAGTTGGTCTTCGGTCTGCTCAATTGTTAGCTTTTGACTGGTCTCAACTTTATCAGCACCAAAGCCGTTCACGCCTTCCAGTCTCAGGAGAAGTTCAGTTGCCCTAACTCGACTGGCATCAGAGTTGGCACAAGTGCTTTCATGTAAAAGTTGCGATATCGCTCGGTCTTTGATCTGCATCGCTGACAGTTTATTTCTGTTCTTAATCTTCTCCTGTTCTGTGTAGATTGCTTGGGCGATCTTTGGGTTATCCATCATCCGACAGCCTTCGACATAGACAGAGTTGGTCGCCATGTTTTTACAATCGTATGCTACTCGATACGACTGCGACGCACTCCCTACGGCTTGGGGACAGTTGGGTTGTCCTAAGACGTAAGCCTGAACAAATCTAAATTGCTTTTCAGTGAGACCACCATAACTTGGGTTTTTTGAGCTCATTCTATTTACTTTCCTTTTGTTTGCTTGGGTTGATTTAAAACATGCCTTTAATCGCTTTTTAAGCCCCCTGAGAGGGGTGAAACTTTTCTAGGCTATGTTATATCATAAAAATCAATGTTCTCCATTCGTTCTCATTTTTTTTAGCCTTCGGAAATACTACCACATGACCAGTCATCAGCTCCATTTTTAAAATTAGCTCTTGCCGTACAGGCTAAGGTCTTATCTGCTCCCCCTGTTTTTTTATTTATCCCTAACCTTAGAAGGATGCATTTTATTATTTATGACCAGTCAATAATTTATTGACATATTTCTTTTAATGATTATATTGATACTTGTCAGTAAGTCCTGACCTAGCCACAGCCGTCATGGAGGGTGCAAGTCCCCTCCTCAGAATGTAACCCTGTTAACGACAGCCTTTCTGTTAGCTCCCCCAAGTTGTGCAACAGTCCAAACCCATGCACAGCCGAGAGAAATTATGTCAGACCGAGACATCTACTCTGAGAGGGGAAATTCAATTTTAATGATAGAGATCAGAGGTGGGGAGCTTTTAATTGTCAGGGGATGAGTGTCCCCTCTGATGAGCTCAAAAGAGCGAAACAATTAACAGGAGACTTTCAATGGAATACACAGTAGACAAATTTATTGCAAAATTTAATCAAGATGAACTTAGCTTATTATCAAAGCTTGTTGATGCTTACTGGCTTTGTAACAGTGGAGACACTGGTAACAATGGTTTGAAAGCTAACTTAGTTGGCGAGGGCTGTAATGCAATTTCGCAAGCTATGAAGGCAGTAATCAAAGATGATGAACTTTACTGGGAATGGGTTAACTGTGAATTTGAAGTTACTTGGGCAGTCAGAGATTATCGTCAAGATGGAACACCAGTTGAGAAGGGAGAATAATTATGAAAAATGCAAATCTTAGAAACAATGAATTTTATTCAGCTTACGGCTGTAAAGAGTGTGATGCAGAATACCAATGCATTAGCTGTGACGATGCAGAGCGAGT
>CEON01027562.1_pt1 | contig 10737 bp, 14 predicted proteins | sample 530291 | NCBI WGS metagenome assembly CEON01 (sample SAMEA2619888, study PRJEB7988) | marine metagenome | biome: marine biome (ENVO:00000447); feature: surface water layer (ENVO:00002042); material: "saline water (ENVO:00002010), including plankton (ENVO:xxxxxxxx)" | depth 5 m
GTTAAATCAAAAACAGAAACTTTAGTAAATGGACAAGTAACTTACAATACACCAAGTGATTGTAATGATGTGCTTGAAGCTGTCGTTACTGTTTCAGGTGGCACACAACAGAGTTTAACAAAAGTTTCTAGATCTGAGTACATTGCAATACCAAACAAAACATCTACAGGAACTCCGTCACAATATTACGTCGACAGACAAATTACACCAACTATAAGTTTATACTTAGCACCAGATACAAGTGCTGTTACAAATATCTTTTACTACTATCTCGCAAGAATTGAAGATGCAGGTGCTTACACGAATACATCCGATATGCCTTTCAGATTTTTCCCATGTATGGTTTCTGGATTAGCTTTCTATTTAGCACAAAAAATTGCTCCAGATAGAGTTCAAGCATTAAAATTATATTATGAAGATGAATTAAAAAGAGCATTAGATGAAGATGGTCAAAGAACTTCAGTCTATATTTCACCTAATGTTTATTACCCACAGAGTTAATTATGGCATACGCAAAAGGTAAACATTCACAATCAATTTCTGACCGATCAGGACAAGCATTTCCATACACTGAAATGGTTAAAGAATGGAATGGTTCTTTGGTGCATATTTCTGAATTTGAAGCAAAGCATCCTCAACTAGATCCAAAGCCTCATATGGCTGATCCTGAAGCGTTATACAATGCTAGAAATCAAAAGTTTCAACAACCTCAGACTGTTAATGGAGTAGTAGCTGACTCTGGTGGTAAAACGGTAGGGGTAGCAAATTTAACTTTACCTGGTAATTTTAGTTTTCTATCTTCAGGCATGCAGCCTGAAAACGGCTCTTTGCAAAATAGAAGAAGAGCTTTAACAATTAATTTAAGTTCTGTAACAGTGAGTATATCATAATGGCTATAACTTATTCGAATTTTTTAACTCAAGTCAGAAACTATACAGAAGTTGATAGTAATGTTTTGACTGATGCACTTTTAGATCAATTAATAAGAAACGCTGAACTGTCAATTGCTGGTGCTGTGGACTATGATGATTTAAGAAAATACGCAACATCTAATTTTACAGCTTCAAACAGATATGTAAGCTTACCATCTGATGCTATAATTATAAGATCGATTCAAGTAATAAATGGCTCTGATAGAAGTTTTCTAGACAAGAGAGATACAAGTTTTATTTCAGAGTACAATAGTGGAGGATCTACAGGTTTACCAAAATATTGGGCAAATTGGGATGATGCTAATTTACTAGTGGCTCCTACGCCTGACCAAGCATATGTAGTTCAAATTAACTACATAAAAGATGCACCACATTTCACTTCAACAAATAATACCTTCTTATCTGTGAACCAAGAAAATCTCCTTCTCTATGGAACTCTTGTAGAAGCCTTTGCTTACTTAAAAGGGCCGCAGGATCTTTACACACAGTATAAAGGTATGTATGATGAGAGTATACAGGCTTTTGCTTTACAACAAATGGGTAGAAGACGTAAAGATGAGTATATGGATGGAGTGCCGAGAATAAAAGTACCTTCGCCTTCGCCATAAACTAAATAAATTTTATAGGGAGATATAATTATGGCAATAACAACAAATGCAATATGTAATTCTTTTAAAAAAGAAGTTTTAGAAGGAAAGCATGATTTCCAAACTACAGGCGGAAGTGTTTTCAAATTAGCGATGTACACTTCTCAAGCGACTTTAGGAAAATCAACAACTTCATTCACAACAGGTAATGAAGCTTCGTCACCAGCGGGATACTCTTCTGGTGGAAAAGCTCTAGTCAAACCAAATCCAGCAACTTCTGTAGCTTCAGATGTTGCAATCGTGGATTTCAATGATCTATCTTTTACAAACGTAACTTTAACTGCAAGAGGTGCATTAATTTACAATACATCAAACTCTAACTCAGCAGTCGCTGTTTTAGATTTTGGAGCTGATAAAACTGCAACGTCAGGAACTTTTACTATTCAGTTTCCGTCGTTCACAACGAGTGCAGCAATATTAAGAATATCATAATCTAAGGGGGAGCCGGTGCTATGGCAAATTACACATATACCGTAACCGTAGCATCCGGTAACTCATACGGAGGTGGTACTGGCAACGTTTATTATTTAAACGGTGCAAGAAATTCTACAGGCCCTGGCACAGTAAATTGGGTAAATGGTGGAACTTTAAGATTTGAACAAAGCGATAGTTCAAACGATAACCACCCATTAATTTTTTCTACAAATACAAACACATCTGGAATTATTTCGTCAGGTGTAACTTACTACTTAGATGGTGCCAGCAACCAAGCTAACTACATTAACACCACAACTTTTAATGCAGCCACAACAAGATACGTCGAAGTAACTCCTTCGTCCGAAACAGATTTTTATTATCTTTGTTATGTTCACGGAATTGGTATGGGTGGTATCATGGACATCACTCAAAATACTTACGGTGCTTTAGCTTGGAATACAGGAGTTTGGGGTAATCAACCCAATCAAAATATTAATGCAACAGGTTTATCTGCTACATCAAATTTAGGAAATGTAATATTTAATTTTGCTAGAGGTTGGGGTGGAGAATTTTGGGGTTCTACAGGTTGGGGAACTTATCTCGCCAATGTAAATCAAGAAACTACAGGATCTTCATTAACTTCAGCTATAGGTAGCAACTCAGTAATTAATGAAATCAATGCAGGTTGGGGCGCACAAACTTGGGCGTCTGGATCTTGGGGTAACTTAACTGACAATAATGGTATCGCTGTTGGATCACAATTAACAAGTGGTGTTGGAAGCGTAATTGCAGAAGGTGTTGTAAATATAGGTTGGGGTGCAGATACTTGGGGTGAAAACCTTTGGGGTAATCTTGCTCCATCTGTAGTTTTACCTTCAGGATCTTCAGCAACAGCAACCGCAGGTCAAGTTACTGCAGAGGGAGTAGTAAATTCAGGTTGGGGTAGATTAGCGTGGAACGAAGGCTCTTGGGGTATTGCAGGAACCGTTCTTGCTACAGGATCACAAATGATTTCTGCAATTGGAGCTGTAACAGCAGAAGGTCTAATTGAAGAAGGTTGGGGTCGAGGTAGATGGGGTAACAGAGCTTGGGGTGAAACAAGTTCAACTAATCTCGTTGGAATACAATTAACTTCTGCGATAGGAACACCTACAGCTATCACTGATGTAGACGTCAGTGTAACAGGTCAACAACTAAATTTCTTTAATATTGGAACATACAGTGTTCAAGTAGATGCAAGTGTTTCAGTAATTCAAGCAGGTGAAACTTTATTAAATCTTTCTTTAGGAACTTTCTCACTTGAACAAAATACAGTTGAACAAGTAACAGGATTACAATTAAACGGTTCTGTAGGTCAAGCAGTTGGTGGAACAAAAATTGATGTAGGGGTAACAGGCAATAACATCACTTCTAGCGCAGGCCAAAGCACTGTAGTTGGAACAGCAAATTTAGATCTTACAGGTCAGGCTCTCTCATTATCATTAGGAGCGGCTCAACAAGCTACAAAATACGATGTTTCTGGGGTTCAATTATCAACATCAATTGGAACTGTTTCAGTAACGGGTACAGGTAAAGTTATACCTTCTGGACAAGTATTGACAGGATCAGTGGGTACCCTTAAAATCTCAGCATGGAATGAGATCAATCCAAATGTAACTAATGTTTGGAAGGAGGTTGATCTAGCTGCATAGTTAGGTTAAAATTAAAATTATTAGGAGATAAAATTTATGGCATCAAGTTATTCAACAGACCTCAAACTAGAATTAATGGTAACCGGTGAAAATGCGGGTACTTGGGGTGATAAAACAAATACAAATTTAAATCTTTTACAACAAGCAATTGCTGGATACGAATCAGTAACTTTATCATCTGGAGCTACAACTGCTCTTGCAATGACAAACGCTCAGTTATCAAATGCAAGAAACATGATCATCAAGTTTGCAACGATTACTGCAGGCGCGTCTACTGTTTGTACAATACCAGATGGAATTGAAAAATTTTACATATTCGATTGTACTGCTGTATCTAGCCCAACAAATTTAACAATTAAAACTGCAAGTGGAACTGGATTTACTCCAGATGCACAAAAAATTTATGCAGCGTATTCCGACGGAACAAACTTAACTGAAGTATCTCTTGATACTTTGGGTGGTACTATTGGATCTGCACAAATTGCTGACAACGCAATCACAACTGCAAAAATTTCAAACGCAAATGTGACTACTGCGAAAATTGATGATAACGCAATCACAACTGCAAAAATTTCTCAATCACAAGTAACTCAAAGTAAAATGGCGACTGACTCAGTCGGTCCTGCTCAGCTTATTGCAACAGGTGTTTCAGCTGGTAACTATACTTCAGCGACAATCACTGTTGATGCTGACGGAAGAATTTCTGCAGCGAGTGCAGGTTCGTCTGGACCTACAACTCAAATGCAAGTCAAAGCGGGTTACACATCAGGTTCAGGAACTTACACTGCTAACGCAACAGCAACTGTTGTTGGAGCGTTCATGAGAGGTGGCGGAGGCGGACCTGGAGGAAATTGGCAAAACGGTGCTCTTGGAACAAGAGGCGGATTAGGAGGTTTTGGATATTTCGAAACTCCAATCTCACAACCTTACTCACAACCTTACTCAGTAGGTAGTGGCGGTAACCAAGGACCTTACCAAGCTGTTGGTAACGCGGGTGGCGCAACAACGATTGCTAACTTAGGAACTGCAAACGGCGGTCCTGGAGGCCCAGCTGCACAATTTGGTGGTAACCAAGCAAACTATGGTGCATCACCAGGTTCAGCACCAGGAGCTTTAGTTGGATATCCTCCTGTATCTCAAACATACAGTGTGTTAGGAGCTAACTTTACTTCTCCAAGTACTTTGGATGGTATAACTGGGTTCACTACTAATGGACCTTTCGGTAACAGTCCGACTGCACCTTACGACTTTGGTAATAATACAAAAATTGGTTCTGGAGAAATTGTTCCAGATGTATTATCTCAATCACCTACATCTGGTGGTGGTAACTTTGGAGGCGGAGGCCCTGCTGGACAAGGTACTGCAGGTAAAACAGGATTTTTATTAATTTTAGAAGACATTGGTCCAAAAGATCTGTCAGATACAATTTAATAGGGGAGAATAGAATATGGCATACGCAATTTTTGATCAAGTAAACGGATCTCTAAAAAAAATAGCTTCCGACGATTCTCACAGAGACTATATCATAGAAGCTCATCCAGGAGCTCTTGCTATCAATATATCTGATGCTGAATTTCAGAAAATTAGAAAAGGTTTATCCGATGTAACTGCAAATGTAGAAACAAATGCATTAACTTGGGATGATAAATTTTCTGAAGGAACGACAGCAGATGAAATGGGGTACATAGATGCAGATGGGTTAACTAATGATATCGCTGCTACGATTGCTGCAATCGATGCATCAGTATCTGCATATCCAAGTAATGGTATGGTAAGTATCTTGAATTCTTACAAATCTACTTTACAAGGATTAGATCACTCTGGTGTGAGTTATCCAACTACAGGTGTTTTTGCAACAACTTTAGATGGACTTGGTGTAAATCCTGCATATACTGCTTTACAAATTCCATAAGCTAAACTATATAAACTATAATGTTTGAGAACATTATAGAATTCATAGCCCCAAAAGAATTTGTCGAGTTAAAATTAGGTCATCCAAAACCTATAAAATTAAATATACCTGAGTGGTTTAAAAAACTAGAACATACACCCATACATAGGACAGTAAAGGGATGTATGCCTTTTCTAGACACTCTTACCACAGGTTATGTTTTAGAATTACCTCAAGATGTATTAATTCAACATAACATACCTAATCATGAAGGGGTGCCATCTTTTTATGCACGGTTTGGTCTAGGGGAGGAAAACCTAGGTGGCCCACATAAATTAAATATAAATGATGCAGGTTACACAAAAGATTCTATGCACAGTAATAAACAAATTGCTGGCAGTCCATTAGAAAGCAGAAACAAATTTCTACCCATACATAAATTTTTTAATCCTTGGACTATAAAAACACCTAAAGGATATTCTTGTTTATTCATACCACCTTTAAATAACAGAGATGATAGGTTTGAAATAATAGCTGGTATTGTTGACACAGATACTTACCATCAACAAGTAAACTTTCCTTTTATAATTAATGGAGATAAATATCCTGAATTTAATGACATAATTAAAAAAGGTACACCTTATGTTCAAATAATACCTTTTAAAAGAGATAGTTGGAAAATGCACATACATTCAAAAAGTCCTGCCAAGAAATTGACAAACGTTCTGTTTAATTCTACATTACTACATAAGTACCGAAACTTATTTTGGCATAAAAAAACATGGACATAAAAAACTACATTGTTACACACGATGGATTTCTTCCTAGTGATGTATTAAATAATTTACGAGATTATTGTAACTATTGCGAATTTGAAGATGCAATGATTTTAGGTAAGACTAAGCCTAGAACAGATGACAAAATCAGAAAAACACAGGTTAGATATTTAGATAAATATCGTTACGATATGACAAACGCTAAATGGTATAATTTATTGAAATGTTATTTTTTAGAAGCTCAGATGGCATATCAAAAAGGAATAAATTTAGATTGTCAAAATTCACAATTGAATGAAATACATATTCTCAAATATGTAGAAGCTGGTCATTACGATTGGCATGTGGACAACCACAAGAAAACTCCCAGAAACTTAAGTATAATTTTTTATGTTAATGATGATTATGAGGGAGGACAAATTGCTTTTAAACATTCTGAAGATGAAGAACCTCATTTGATACAACCTAAATCAAATAGAATTATAATTTGGCCAAGTAACTTTATGTACCCTCATAAAGTTATGCCTGTAACAAAGGGTACAAGATATTCTGTAGTGTCATGGATCATATAATTAAATCGCCAAATAAATTAATTAAAAACTTTTTGAGCAAAGAAGAAATAAATTTAATAAAATATTACACCATTTTTTATCACAGAAATAATGATGAACATAATTCTTGGGATATGTTTCAGGTTAAACAAGGAGAAACATCTACCTATGGAGATACTTTAGCAGATTCAATTTTAAAGTCTAAAGTAAATGCAGTAAGCAAACTTACAGGAGTTAGATGCTTACCTACGTATGCTTATTGGAGAATGTATACTAATGGTGGAGAATTGCTAAGACACTATGATAGGCCGTCATGTCAAATCAGTTTGACCATACACATAGATTCAGACGGAACTAAATGGCCTATGTATGTAGAGGACAAAGCATTTGATTTAGAACCTGGTGATGCATATTTATATTATGGTTTTGACCAACTCCATTGGAGAGATAAATTTAAAGGTGATCACTACTCACAAGTGTTCCTACATTATGTAGATGCGCATGGTCCTTTTAAAATGTTTCATTTAGATGGAAGACCTTTTTTTGGAGTTTCAAAAGGTGGTCCTTATCACGGTGATATAAAATGCGAATATATTAATAATATACTTGCAGATGAGAAACATAAAGACTATAAATACTTTGCAAAGAGGTTAAAAAATATATGGAAATAAGACAAAAAAACGACGGATCAGCTCAAATAGTTTTTACAGACGAAGAGATAAAAATCATAAATGAAAAAAAATGTTTTGAATTCACAGATATAGCATTAAGACATTTTGGAAATCATTTAATGAACATGGTTGTAAATTGGAATAGAAGATTTAAACCTTCTGTAAGAGGCGAACCTACTATACCTAAAGCAAAAACAGAGAAATAAGCATTATTTATGTATTGTACTAAGTATAGTATAATATGGCATGGCTTTAGCAAAAATACCAATAGCACCTGGATTCAATAAACAACTTACTACCCTAGAGGCAAAAGGAACATGGGTAGATGGAGATTTTGTAAGATTTAGATACGGAGCTCCTGAAAAAATTGGTGGTTGGAGTTCATTAGTTAAAGGTAACTCTTCTCTTTTAGCTGGAGTTACAAGAGATATGCATGTTTGGACAGACTTAGATGGTCGAAAATATGCAGCACTTGGAACAGATAAAGTTTTAACGATTTACTTTGAAGGTGCTTTTTATGACATAACACCTTTAGATACAGACAATTATTCGACAGGCGCAAACATAACAACGGTCAACGGATCACGAACCGTTACAATTACAACGAGCTCTGCGCATCTTTTAGAAACAGGAAACATAGTAACTTTTAGTAACGCAGGTTCTTTTACAGGTGGACAGACTAGCTATGTTGCAGCAGACTTCAATAACGTTTTGTTTGAAATTCAATCTATACCAACAGCAAAAACTTTTACCATTTTAATGCCAACTGCAGAAACGGGAACGGGCACTACTAACAACGGATCATTAGACGTTAATCCCTATGAACCCTTTGGACCAACAAATCAAACATATGGATATGGATGGGGAACGGGCGCAATGGGCGGAGCTTCAGGAGTAACTGCAACTTTGAACGGTGCTTTACTCAACGACACTAACGGAACGGGCGGAGCTGGAACAACAATTAATTTAAATAGCACGACTGGATTTCCAACAACAGGTGTAATCAAAGTCGACAACGAATTAATATCTTACACAGGAGCCACTGCAACTTCTATTACAGGCATCACAAGAGCAGTAAATGGAACGTCTACGGCTGGACACAGTGACGGATCTACAGTCGAGGTCTTCACTGCGTGGGGTTCAGCTAGTTTGGTTTCTGGAGTAGTTCTTGATCCAGCTAATTGGTCTTTAGATAACTATGGACAAATTTTGATAGCTACAAATCATAACGGAAAGACATTCACATGGGATCCATCAGTAGCTGGTGCATTAACAACTAGAGCCACATTAGGAACAAACATGCCAACTAAATCAGTGATGTCGATTGTATCAGACAGAGACAGACACTTATTACATTTAGGAACAGAGACTACGATTGGCAATCCGAGCTCACAAGATAAAATGTTTATTAGATTCTCGGATCAGGAAGATCTCTCAGACTATACTCCTACTTCAACAAACACTGCTGGAACTTTTCAATTAGACGACGGCACAAGAATCGTAGGAGCCGTCAAAGGTAAAGATTACATTATAGTATTCACAGATACAGCTTGTTATCTTGTTCAGTTTGTTGGTCCACCTTTTACCTTTAGTATTAGAAAGGTTGCATCCAATGCTGGATTATTAGGGCAACACGCTGCAGTGTACGCAAACGGAGCTGTTTTTTGGATGGGTCGAACAGGTGGTTTTTACGTATTTGATGGAACAGTAAAAGCACTTGATTGTTTAGTAGAGGATTTTGTTTTCACAACTGATGGTGCAGGAGATCTTGGATTAAACTTTGATTCAAATGAATTAATCTATGCAGGTATAAATGAATTGTATTCTGAAGTTAATTGGTTTTACGCTTCAGCTTCATCAACTATTATTGATAGAGTGGTGACTTACAATTACGCTGAAAACGTTTGGTCTACTGGTTCATTAGATAGAACGACATGGGAAGGTTCAACGGTTTATCAAAAACCATTTGCTACTGACTTTTTAAATAACACTCAATGTACTTATCCAACAATAAATGGTGCGAGTGCTGGGTGTACCGTTCTCTATGAACATGAAGTAGGTAACAACCAAGTTTACGTAGATAACTCAGAAACATCAATCAACGCATTTATTACATCAGGTGAATTTGATTTAGATCTTGAAGGTAATGGTGAATTTTTTATGAGTATAAGTCGATTCGTTCCAGATTTCAAAGCGATCACAGGCAATGCTGAGATAACTATTTTATTGAACAAATTTCCACAGTCCACGGCTCAGTCATCACCTCTAGGTCCTTTTACCATAAATTCAACAACTGAAAAAATAAATACTAGAGCGAGAGGTAGATTAGCTGCAGTGAAAATAGCAAATACAGGCTTAAATGAAAGCTGGAGATATGGTACATTTAGATTTGATGTTAGAGCAGACGGGAGAAGATAATGGCAAAAATCAATGTATATATACCTGAACCTCAACCTGAATATACACCTTCAGGACAGAGACAGATTAACCAAGCTTTAGAAACAATTGAAAATCAATTGAACACTTCTTTTCAACAAGACTTGAAAAATGAACAAGATGCGTTTAATTACTTTATGTCATGACAATAAGATACAAAAATCAAGGATTCAAACAAGCAGACACAAATTTGAATACAGTTTTAACTTGTCCTACAAATGCAACTTTAATTGTAAAAAGTATTTACTGTTCAAACACTGATGCCTCTTCAGCAATATTAGTTAATATAAATTTGGTCGATGCATCAGACTCGAATACTGAATATGAATTTTTTAGAGACGATATACCCGCCAAATCACAAGTGAATGCATCTCCTCAAGGGATAAATTTAGAGGCAGGAGATATTATTAAAGTTCAAGCAGCAACTGGTAGTAATACAATACAAGGTGTTATAAGTTACGCTCAAATAGATAGATCACAAGAAAATGGCTAAGAAAAAAGCTAGTATAGGTGTAATAACTTTTGTAAGAGATAAGCCTAGAAAAAGACCGTTGCGTCATGCAAAAAAAAGGAATAAAAGAAGACCTAAAGTAAAAAAATATAGAGGCCAAGGAAAATAATGTCTGACATTAAAACTATAAAATGTGAAGCAATAAATACTTATCGTAATAAAAAGACTGGCAAAAAATATCCTACAAAAGAAGAATATCTCAAAGAAAACAAAG
>CEON01018809.1_pt1 | contig 10694 bp, 12 predicted proteins | sample 530291 | NCBI WGS metagenome assembly CEON01 (sample SAMEA2619888, study PRJEB7988) | marine metagenome | biome: marine biome (ENVO:00000447); feature: surface water layer (ENVO:00002042); material: "saline water (ENVO:00002010), including plankton (ENVO:xxxxxxxx)" | depth 5 m
AAAACTGTCAGTGGAACAGGTGTAACGCTTGTTGAGGGAAAAACTCACGTTATTTATGTTGACGGTACAAATGCAGTTGATGTATTTTTCTTAAAAGATCTTGTAGAAGATACTTCACCGCAGCTTGGTGGAGATTTAGATACTAACTCACAAAATATTAAAATTGATGATGCTCATGGAATTCAAGACGAAAACGGTAATGAACAAATTACATTCCAAACTACAGCATCTGCAGTAAACCAAATTGATGTAACTAACGCTGCAACAGGAAACGCTCCAAGCGTTACTGCGACGGGTGGTGATTCTAACATTGATCTAAGTTTTGCTGGAAAAGGTGTTGGAAGAGTATCTTTAGGTGCTGCAAAAATTCAACAAACTGCTGAAAAAGTTACTACTGAAGCAACTGCTGCTACAGGAACTGTTAACTACGATGTTATTACACAAGCAGTTTGGAACTTTACTTCTGATGCAACAGGAAACTGGACATTAAACATTAGAGGTGATGGATCAAATTCTTTAAACAGTATTATGGATGCTGGAGAGTCTATAACAGTAGCTCACATTGTAAAACAAGGCGGAACAGCTTATTACAATTCAGCTGTACAAATTGATGGATCATCTGTGACTCCTGAATGGCAAGGAGGATCAGCTCCTGATTCAGGAAATACTAACTCTCTTGACTCATATGTATATACTGTTATAAAGACAGGAGATGCTGCATTTACAGTGTTAGCTTCTCAAACACAATTTGCATAATAACTAAAAGGAGTTAAATGCCAATATTAGGAAGTTTCGGATCAGGAAGTGCCAAAGGTTTCGGATTTACTGGTGGGGGTGCCTTACCAGGTATAGTTGCTAATGGCGGAACATTAACTTACGATGGCGACTACGCTATCAATTTATTTGAATCATCTGGAGATTTTGTAGTTGAAAAACTAGGAGATAACGGAGACGACCAAGTTGAATACTTAGTCGCTGCAGGTGGTGGAAATGGATCGCATGCAGGATCTGCAGGTGGCGGAGGTGGCGGAGGCTATAGAGCCAACGGTGCTTACAACATGACCATCGCAGCACAAACTTATCCTGTAACAGTGGGATCAGGAACAAGTTCCCCTGGAGGAAATGGCGGTAACTCATCATTCAACGGTATTTCTGCCACAGCTGGTGGAGGAACCGGAAATCCTGGAGGATCGGGAGGAGGAGCAGGAGGCTCTGGAAATGCGGGAGGCTACTCACCACCTGAAGGAAATCCAGGAGGGTCAACTATGGGCGGACCATTCTCTGGAGGCGGAGGCGGCGGAGGAGCCGGCGGCTCTGGACAAAATGGCGGAGGTTTTGCTGCAGGCCCTGGAGGTCCAGGAACTGATAACGACATCACAGGTTCTCCATATACTTATTGTGGAGGTGGAACAGGTGAATCTTCTAACCCATCAGGTTGGGGTCCAATTGGTCCAAGTGTTCAAACAATTTATGGAAAAGGAGCACCATCATCAAGAGGTGGTCCATGTACATCAGCAAATGGAGTAGTGATAGTCAGATATAGATCACTATCAACGGCGTAATTATGAGTTTACATAAATTTTACAAAATCGAATCAAATGTTGTAGTAGATTCTAAAGTAGTAGACTCAAAAGATTGTTTTACTAATGATTCCTACGATGAATCTAAAGGAGCTACTTTTTTAAATAATTTAGAGTCAGGAACTTGGGTAGGAGATCCTTCTGACGTGCCAGCTTATACAGGAAAAGCTGCAAATGGTAGTAGCTTTGAAAATAATTTTTTCAAACCAGTAAGCCCACATTCATCTTTTGTATGGAGTAATTCAACTTTAGAATGGGTAAATCCTGTGGCAAATCCTGAACCAGCTAATGACATGGTTCACTTTGATTTTCAAACTGGTGTTTGGGTTAAAGTAGAAATAGACAGTGAAGCGGGCAATATTCAAAATTACAATTGGGATGGTTCTGCATGGGTTTTAGACGCTGATTCAGTGACTCCTTACGATCCTGCTAGTCAACCACCGAATCCTTACGCCTAGACATTTTTAAAAAATCCTATACAGTCTTCTTTTTATGAGAGAAGAAATAAAAGGGCTTTTTCCAACACCGCTATATAAATCTATTTTAGAAAGAAAACTTACATCCAAAGAGTTAAAGTTTTTAGATTCATTAGATTTATTAGATAACGAATTTAATTTATCTTCTCAAAATAGTTATATATTACATGAACAACCATTAAAAAAATTAAAAAGAGAAATTGAAATAGTAGTTAATAATTATTTTAAACAAATTATTTGCCCTGCAGATCCAATAATTCCATACATTACAGAATCTTGGTATAACGTGACTAAACCTAATCAAAAACACCACAGACACAAGCATCCTAATTCAATAGTGTCGGGAGTTTTTTACTTAACTCCAGCCACAATTTTTTTTCATAAAAATTTAGATTCAGTTATAGAGATTGATAAAAAAACATTTAACCATTTTAATACTGATACTTTTTTTGAAAATCTAGAACCAAACGAAATAATCTTGTTTCCATCTGACTTAGAACATTCTGTTAAAATAAATACTAATTTAGACAGTAGAAAGTCAATTGCTTTTAATGTATTTATAACAGGTACTTTAGGTACTAAATCAAAATTAAAAAAATTAAAAATATGAAAACAATTTATATATTAGGTTATAATATTTATGCAGTAGTAACTGCAATTATTTTACGAAACTTTTTTGGTTACAACGCAGACGTAAGAATTATTGATTTAAAAAAACAAAGATCGAATGTTCCTATTGTTGTTGATAGTAAATTAATTAAAATTATTTTAGACTTAAATGACATACCAGTAAAACAATTCTTAAAAGAAACTAACGGAACTCCTATTGTAGGTTCTGTCTATAGAAATTTTTTTAAAAAAGGTAGTCTAAAACTTGTAACAAATGATAAAACAAATCAAGATAGTATTATATATAAAAAAGCTTTAAATCCTAATATGACTTCAGAAGAAGAAGTTAATTATACTTCCAAATTGTCAGATCAAATATTAAATAATTTAATTGATGAAAATATTAATGATGACTACGCATTCACTTTTGACTCTGTAAAAGCAACAAACTTTTTATTTAAAAATGTATTTAGAGAAAAGTTAGAGGGAAGAATAATAGATTGTAATGTAAAAAATATTGTCTACGAAGAAAATGGTTACATAAAATTTTTAGAAACATCCGTTAACAGAGGTTTGCCTTTAAAAGCTGGTTTATACATAGATTGTTCAGAAGATATATTTAAACACAAATCTGAACAAACACATTATAATAATTCTGTAATAACAGCTTCATTTCCTTATAGAAATAAAAAAGAACAAATAATTAATTCTAAATGTTACATAGCTAAAGATAATGGTTATCTCATGGAGAGATATCTATGGAATAGAATTGAAGTAAATTATTTTTTTAATAAACAGTTTATAACAGGTAAACAAGCTACTTTTGTAATAGGAGATCACATATTAAAAAGTCATAGAATTTATTACAAACATTTTGATATAGAAGATATAGTTAAAAATTCTAATTATAATTATTATAATAAAGATGTAATAGATTTTACTTATAACAATAACTTTATAGAGCCTTTGGTTGATAACCCGTTAGATATTTTAATTAAAAAAGTTTTTAAACTTGTTGATCTCTTTGAAGACGGAATTATTTTTTCTCAAATGTATAAAAATTATTTTAATGAGGAATGCAGAAAAATAGATAATGAAGCAGAAAAAAATTATCTTATGTTTCTTTCAAAGACTGAAAACAATTACAATTCTTATTGGAATAAAATATTTGAAGCCGACATAAAATATCCTTTAAAATTAAAAAACTGTGTTAAAGATATAATTTACCATAAAACCTTTGATCCACAGTACTACGAAGAGCTTTGGAAAAAACAGTTGTCTTATTTAGATAATTATAGTAATACAAAAAAGAAGTTGTATAAGATGATTGATTTTATGGAGAAAATAAACAAATGAAACAGCCCTTAATAATTTACCCTCACTGGAGATATAAATTAAAAAGTTTTAAAACAAAAAAGAAAAAAATTAAGGAGTTGGTTAAAAAATTTCCGTTAGAAAAAAAAGGTGTACAGAATTATTATACTAATACATTTCTTTTTTCTTGTTTGCCTTATAAGCATTTAAAATTTAAAGAACAAGTAACTAGTTTACTTTCTGATGAGTTAAGTCAATTTACAAAAGACATAAAGAAAAATATAGAAATAACTAAAGCTTGGATTGTTAATTATAAAAAAGGAAACGATCAAATAATGCATCACCATGGTGACAGAGGTTTTACAGCTATTCTTTTTATTGATTTTGATCCGAAAAAACATTCACCAGTTATTTTTAAAAAACCATTTCCTAATTTAAAGACAGGTGATTTAGAATTTACTGCACCATACCCTAATATTGAAGAAGGTGATTTAATTATATTCCCTGCTTGTATAGAACATTTTGCACCTGTAAATCAAAGTGAAAAAGATAGAATGGTATTAGGATTTGATATAGCCATTAATGAAACAGAGTAAAAAAGAAAATATCATAGGTTCTGTTTGGTCGTTTGACTATGACTATGTATCTCATGTTGTCCATGTAGAAGAAGCTTTTACTCCAAATGAGTGTGAGAAAATAATTAAATACGGGAACTCTTTTAAAAACAAAAAAGGTATTGTCTTAAGTGACGAGCAAGATGTAAGAAAAAGTAATATAAGTTGGTTAGGTCTATGTGATGAATCTAGATGGATTTTTGAAAGATTAGCTAACATAATAAAAGATTTTAATAATCAATATTTCAAATTTGACCTATTCGGTATAACTGAAGCTTTACAATTTACTCATTACAAACATCCTGATGGTAAATATCAAGCTCATTTAGATAAAATATTTGGTGGAACTGTTCGAAAACTTTCTGCAGTTGTTCAATTATCAGATCCAAAAAAATATAAGGGTGGGGATTTATTATTACACCAAGGACCAAAACCTATGATAGTAAATAAAAGTCAAGGTTATGTAACTTTGTTTCCAAGTTATACATTACATGAAGTAAGACCAGTCACAAAAGGGGAGAGGTACTCATTAGTCTGTTGGGTTAGTGGTAAACCTTTTAGATAATGAAATTTAATAAATTAGGATATGATGTTAAAAGAAAAGTAATTGATCCACAGATAGCTAAACTATGTGTAGAATATTTACTTTTAAAAAGAACAGCAGCATCACATTTATATAACGAGCGTTATCTTTTACCTGAAACAGCTTTTTATGGAACATGGAAAGATGGACAGGTACCAGGAGCATGGTCTAATTATGGAGATATTCTTATGGAAGTTTTACTAGAAAGAATAAAACCTAAAATGGAAAAGTGGACAGGTTTAAAATTATTAGAAACATATGCATATACTAGACTTTACAATTATGGTGATGTCTTACATAGACATAAAGATAGACCTGAATGTGAAATTTCAACAACTCTAAATTTAGGCGGTGATCCATGGCCAATATTTATTGAAACTGATAAAACTATAGGTGGTTTTAAAGATGGTGAAAATGGCAGGTATTATGAAAGTCAAAATACAAAAGGTGTTAGAGTTAATTTAAAACCTGGTGACATGCTATTATATAAAGGAGCCGATTTAGAACATTGGAGAGAAGAGTTTAAAGGAGAAATGTGTGCTCAAGTATTTTTACATTATATAGAAGATACAGAAAGCAATAGAAAAATGCACTTAGATAAGAGACCTTCTAAAGGTCTACCCAAATACTTTCCGACAAAACCATGGTTAAAACGATAAAAAACTTCTTAAATAAAAAAGATTTTGTTAACTTACAACAATTTCTTCTAGGAGATTGTAATTGGTTTTATAAACGTCATATGACTTGGAATGATGCTCCCTTTTTAAATCATTGCTTTTATAATCTACATACAATTCAATCTGATCACTATAATTTAGTTTTACCTCTAGTAAAAAAATTAGATATGAAAGCTATAATACAAATACGAGCTAACCTTACTTTAGCAAAAGAAAAAGCCTACAAATCAGACCTGCATACAGATGTTAATGATTTAGATTCATTCACAGCAATATATTATTTAACGACCTGTAATGGTTATACTTTGATAGGTGATCAAAAGATAAAATCTATAGAAAATCAAATAGTCATATTTAATTCAAACATACAACATCGAATGGTAAGTCAAACAGATACACCAGAAAGAATTGTAATAAATTTAAATTATTTTTAATATGAGATGGCCAAGTATAATAATTGATGATTTTTTTAATGACTTTAAATCTGTAGTAAATTTATCAAATAACGTAAAGTACCACCCATCTGATGGAGCATGGCCTGGATCTAGATCAGAATATCTTTCACATATCAATAGACCTTTTTTTGAAATGACTTCTTATAAAATACTTCAAGCTTTATACCCTATGAACTATCAAGATTTGATGTGGAGTGCAAGAATGCAATTTCAAAAAATACCTATTTCAGGAACAGGTTTTGTTCATCAAGATGATGACGAATTAAGTGTAATTATATATATATCTGGAAGTAATAGTGCTGGTGGTACAAACCTTTATAAACCTAAAGCATTCCCATATAACAGAGATGGATACGTAAATGAAAAATTTAAAGCATATAAAAAATCTGGAAACAAAGGGCAAATGAAAAAAGATTTATCTCAACTTGTAAATCAACACAACTCTCAATTTGATTGCACGATGAAAGTAAATTTTTTACCTAACAGAATGTTTGCTTTTGATTGTAACCAACAACATGCAGCTCAAGAGTTTGGAGGAGAGCGTTGTATTTTAATAGCCTTTTTTGAAGAAATAAGAATGAGGAATGGATCTAATTTAAAAACAGCTGTAAGAGAGTGCAAAAAATGGGGATAAGACAATACAAACTTTTTCCAACACCAGTCCTTGAATATGACGATTTTATAAGCACTGAAGAATGTAATGAAATAAAAAAAATTATTTCAAATAATAAACATTTATTAAAAGAAATATCTTTAATACAAAAAGGTAAATCAACTCATAGTCTAGAATGCTTTTTAAGTCATATTAATAAAAATAAATTAAAAGAAAAAATTATTGATCTTTGTATAAAATATGCAGAAGACGTAGGTTATATTTTAAGAGGAGAGATGTCTAACTCTTGGTTTAATGTTGAAGGTAAAAACAGTAAATTATTCAAACATGCGCATGCATTATCTACACTGTCAGTCGTTGTTTATATAAATGTCGATAAAGATAGCTCTAATTTAATTTTCTATAATCCTCATAGTTATGTTTTAAGAAACACAATGAGTAAAAGAAACACTGAATTTACATATGATCATATTGAATTTAAACCAAAGAACGGAAAGCTTTTATTATTCCCAAGTTGGTTAGTGCATGGAACTGAAAACAATAAAACTAAAAATAGGATTGTATTAGGCTGTAATGTACTATGAACTATTTAGGTATTAACATTTCTCATGAAGCATCTGTTGCATATTTTAAAGATCATGAATTAATAAACATATGGTACGAAGATAGGTACAATTTTGATAAACATTGGGAACCAACTGGTAAAGATTCATTTTACTTATCTTTATTAAAAAATATAAATTTCAAACCTGATTTTGTATGTTATGGATCCTATGATAAAAGAAACAGTGAATGGTATGGCAAAGACAACGATGAGGTTGTAATAAAAAAAATTCAACAACAGTTAGATAATCCTCCTTACTTTTTTACGGGAAATGAACATCATGTTTATCATGCCTTATGTGGTAAACATTTTTCACCTTTTAAAGAAGCAATGGCTATTGTCATAGATGCAGGGGGTGCTCAAACCCATAAACCTGGTTATCAAGAAATGCAAAGTATTTATTATGTAAGTAATAACTTTGTTAAAAAATTATGGTGTCATTATTCTTGTAGAAGTTTCTTAGAGTTAGATGGCACATGGAAACATGGCTATGCTCCTGTAATAGTAAAAAATATAAATGGCACTGAATGTGAATTTAGTGCATTAAGTGTAGGAGCTAATGAGTTTAATCGTGTAGGTTTTCAATTAGGTTTTAGAGGTGGTAAAGACGCAGGAAAGGTAATGGGTTTAGCAGCTTACGCTGACAGTAAAAAAAAATATGACTTAGACTATTCTAAAGTTACACGAGCCAAAGAATTACAGGAAGAAACCTTTGAGCAAACTTGTAAAATAATTGAAAAGGCATATAAGTACAAAAACTTAAATAACTTTATATTAAGTGGTGGTTATTTTTTAAACTGTACTAACAATTTTAAATATGTAAAAAAATATCCTAACTTAAATTTTTTTGTAGATCCAATAGCTTGGGATGGTGGAATATCAATAGGAGCTCATTTATATTATCATGAATATAATAAAAGATGTTAACGAAGCTGTAGATTTAATTCTAGAACAAAAACCCCTTGTTATATTTCAAGGGTCAAGTGAATGGGGGCCTAGAGCTTTAGGTAATAGATCTATCCTATTTGATCCAAGAAACAAAAATGCAAAAGATATTGTAAACGAATTTAAAAAGAGAGAATGGTGGCGACCTTTGGCTGCCTCTGTACTTTTAGAACATGCTCACGATTGGTTTGATTTAGCTACTTTGGATGAGTCACCTTATATGACATTTGCCGTTGACGCAAAAAAGAAAGCTATTAAATATACTCCCTCGATTGTTCATGTTGATAATAGTTGTAGAATTCAAACTGTTTCTAAAGAACAAAACAAAGAATATTATAATCTTTTAAATGCATTTTATTCTAAAACAAATGTTCCATTACTTTTAAACACATCTTTTAATTTAGCGGGGTATCCTATAGTCGAAAAGATTGAAGATATAACCCATTTGGATATACCCTTTCAAGATATCTACTTACCCTAATCTTTATACATCTAGGGATATGGTGTATAATACTGCCATGCCATTAACAAAAGTACAATTTGCACCAGGATTTAATAAACAAGCATCTGCTTCAGGGGCAGAGAACCAATGGGTAGATGGTGATTTTGTTAGATTTAGATATGCTATGCCCGAAAAGATTGGTGGTTGGTCTGAGATTATGGACAAACAACTAGTAGGTGCAGCAAGAGCCTCACACAGTTGGGCTGATTTAGATGGTAGAAGATACATTGCTTTTGGAACAAACAAAATTCTATATGTTTATGATGGTGATGACTATTATGACATTACACCTTTTAATCCATCTTTAGCAAAAACAGGATGTGATATTACAACCACGAACGGTTCTAGAACGGTTACAATTACAAGTCCCACGAACCACGGCCTCGAACCAGGTGACATACTTACATTTGAAAATGCTGGATCGTTTACAGGTGGACAAACTGCATATACAGCAACAGACTTCGATGATGTATTATTTGAAGTACAACTTGCACCAACTTCAACTACGTTTACAATTTTAATGCCGTCAGCTGAGACAGGGTCAGGAGCTACTAACGACGGTACACTTGATTCAAAACCTTATTACAAAGTAGGTCCATTACAACAAGCCTACGGATATGGATGGGGAACAGGGTTATATGGTGCTTCTACATGGGGAACTGCAAGAACAACATCAAATGCAATACTAGATCCTGGTTCATGGTCATTAGATAATTACGGGGAATTGTTAATAGCAACTATTAAAAATGGTGAAACATTTTCTTGGGATCCAAACTCAGGTGTTGCCAACAGAGCAACCATAGTTACAAATGCTCCTACCAAGTCTGTAATGAGTATGGTCTCAGATAGAGACAGACATCTAATTATTTTAGGCACAGAAACAACTATAGGATCGCCTACTACACAAGATAAAATGTTTATAAGATTTTCGGATCAAGAATCTTTAACAGACTACACAGCAACATCAACAAATACAGCAGGGTCTTTTAGAATTGATAGCGGTACTAAAATTGTAGGTGCTGCAAAAGCAAAAGATTATATATTAATTTTAACTGATACTTCAGCTTATTTAATGCAGTTTGTTGGACCACCTTTCACATTTAGTATAAGACAAGTTGGATCAAACTGTGGGTGTGTGGGTCAACACGCTATTGTTTATGCAAATGGTGCAGTTTATTGGATGTCAGATTCTGGAGGTTTCTTTGTGTTTGATGGAACTGTCAAATCATTAGGTTCACTTGTTGAGGATTTTGTATTTCAAACAAATAACAATACACCAGGCTTTAATTTTGCAAACGGTTCTGAACTTACATGTGGATCTCACAATAGTTTATTTTCTGAAATATCATGGTTCTATGCTAGCGCAAGTTCAAGCTATGTAGATCGAGTAGTAACTTATAATTATGCTGAACAAACATGGACTACAGGAACTCTAGCACGAACAACGTATGAAGATAGCCATGTATTTGCAGATCCTATAGCGACTGAATTTACAGCTAGTTTAGCTCCAAATACTCCTACAGTTCAAGGAGTATCAAATGGTGCCTCAAGAGTTTTTGATCATGAAAAAGGTACAAATGAAGTTTTAGCAAATGGAACAACTAATGCCATATCTGCATTTATTAAATCAGGTGATTTTGATTTAGATGCTCAGGGTGATGGTGAATACTTTATCAAAGTAAGAAGATTTATACCTGACTTTAAATATTTAAATGGCAATTG
>CEON01118810.1_pt1 | contig 10693 bp, 14 predicted proteins | sample 530291 | NCBI WGS metagenome assembly CEON01 (sample SAMEA2619888, study PRJEB7988) | marine metagenome | biome: marine biome (ENVO:00000447); feature: surface water layer (ENVO:00002042); material: "saline water (ENVO:00002010), including plankton (ENVO:xxxxxxxx)" | depth 5 m
ATTGAGAAAGGCAGAGAGGAAGGCAAGAAGTCTCTGCGTAGAGCACAATTTGAAAAAGCATTGAAAGGTGATACAAAGATGTTGACTTGGTTGGGTAAACAATATCTAGGTCAAAAAGATTCACCTGAAGATAGAGAAGGCACAGCGCCTTTACCTTGGGAGGATTAATGGCACTATCAGAAGCACAAAAAAGTATTTGCGATTCCGATGCAAGATTCCGTGTTGCTGTGACAGGAAGAAGATTTGGAAAAACATATTGTGCCATGAGAGAATTGGCACGACACGCATCTAAAACCAATCAAGAAGTTTTATATGTGGCACCTTCCTACCGTATGGCAAAATCAATCGCTTGGGAGGCATTGAAAGACAAATTAAAAAAATTGAGATGGGTTGAACAAACCAACGAAGCAGAATTAACCATTAGATTAAAATCAGGATCAAAAATTTATTTGAAAGGTGCAGAGAACAAAGATGCACTCAGAGGTATTGGTTGTGATTTTTTAGTGTTGGACGAGTTTCAAGATTTAGATCCAGAACTTTGGACTGCTGTATTAAGACCTACTCTCTCTGATCGTAAAGGCAAGGCATTGTTCATTGGTACGCCGAGAGGCATTGGATCAATGAGCCATGAGATGTATGTCATGGCCCAGAATACAGAAGATTGGGCGGCGTTCACTTATCGCACAATCGACGGAGGCATAGTTGGTGAGGATGAAATAGATCAAGCAAAAAGAGACCTAGACACAAAAACATTTGAACAGGAATACTTGGCAACCTTCAACACTTTCTCAGGCATGGTGTATTACAATTTTGAAAGAAAACATCATGTACAACCTTTGAACAACATTAACACAGCAGATATACATTGCGGAATGGATTTTGGTTTTACACCTATGTCGGTTGCTGTCAGTGTGATACAGAACAACGCAATATATTTTGTGGATGAAATATCAATAAACAAAACCAACACAGAAGAAATTTGTGATGAATTGAAAAGAAGATATCCCACATCAAGAATTACAATATATCCAGATGCCGCAGGTAGACAGAGAAAATCATCTGCAGGTGGTAAAACAGACATTTCAATCTTACAGAATGCAGGATTTAGAGTGTGTGCCAAGATGGCCAATCCTCCTATAAGAGATCGTGTAAATGCTGTAAATAGCAAGTTAAAGAATGCTCAAGGATTGAGAACAATATTCATTGATCCTAAATGCAAACAAATTATTAAGAGTTTAGAATCAATGCAGTACAAACCAAATTCATCAATCATAGACAACAACGAAAACACACACATGGCAGATGCTGTGGGTTATCTTGTGGACTATCTATATCCTATCAAGAGAGAAATAGAAAGCAAGAAAAACCAAAGATGGGTGTTTGGAAAGGGGATTAACTAATGCCGGTAATTAGAGACAAATTAATTTCAGGTGATTCAAGATACGCAATAGATTATATCACTGAAGCACACGAGGCATACAAGTATTACCTCAACAGATGGACATTCTTGAATGATTCATACAATGGTGGCTATGATTTTTTCATGAGCAGATATCTAGAACCATACTACTACGAATCTAGAGACGATTACGAAAAAAGATTAAGAATGGTTGCATTGGACAATCACGCAAAATCAGTGGTTGGCATATACTCCAGTTTCTTGTTTAGAAAACCTTGTCAAAGAATGTATGGCAATCTAGAAAACAATGAAAATTTAAAACCATTCCTAAAAGATGCTGATCTAGATGGCAGATCATTTGAATCTTTCATAAAAGATGTCAGCACAATGGCAATGGTGTACGGCAACGCATGGGTGTTGGTTGACAAACCAGAAACACAGGTTAACACAAGAGCAGAAGCATTACAACAAGGCATCAGACCTTATGTTTCATTGTTCACACCTGACAATGTGTTGGATTGGAAGTATGAAAGACAATCAAATGGTTCTTACCAATTGACATATTTAAAAATTAGAGAAGAAATTATAGAAGACGAGCAATTCATCAGAGAATACACAATGGATGAAATTAATGTGTACAAATTGTATGGCAAAGACAAAAAAGGTGAATATGTAGAAACCATTCCAAACACACTGGGTAGAATTCCTGCTGTTTGTGTGTATGCTCAGAGATCAAACATCAGAGGAGTTGGTGTCAGCACAATAGGAGACATTTGTGACCAACAGAGAATGATATATGAAGAATATTCAGAGATTGAACAAATTATTAGATTAACCAACCATCCATCACTGGTACTAGAAGAAGGTGTTGAGGCATCAGCAGGCGCAGGTGCAATCATCAAAATGACCAGCACAAACGATGCACAGAAAAAACCTTATCTATTACAACCAAATGGTTCAAGCATAGAATCTGTGCTACAATCGATCCAGAGAAAAGTGGACGCAATTGATAGAATGGCTTGCTTAGGGGGAATAAGAAGCGTAGAGTCCCGCCGCCTCAGCGGAATTGGATTACAAACAGAATTCCAAATGTTGAATGCCAAATTGGCAGACTTTGCAATGAGTTTGGAACACGCAGAAGAACAGATATGGGACATATGGGCACAGTTCGAAGGCACAACATTTGATGGCACAGTGACATATCCTAGATCATTTTCAATACAAGACAAAGTGAATGATGTGTCCATGTTAAAATTAGCAAAAGAAACAAATCCTACAGATCCAATGGTGATTGACAAAATAGACAAAATGGTATTGGAAACAATCACAGAAAAATCATACGATGAAGTCAAAAAAATGTATGATGAGAATAAACCTGCCAAAGACATGGTTCAACACGCACCAGTTACAAATCCAGATGATTTAGTGAAACATCTTCGTGAAATGGTAGACGCAGGATACACAGACGAAGAAATCAAATCTCTACATCCTGAACTGGCACAATTATTCAACAATGGCCAGGATCAAGTTTAAAGATTTCGAAGTAAGACCCAAACCTAAAAAATTAGGCAGGCACAAAAAACGCATGAACAAATCTCAAAAGAAAAACTTTAAGAAATACAGAGGACAAGGCAGATAATGGCAAAAAGAAGAAGAGTAGCAAAAGATAAAAAAACTGGTGTACCAAAGAAATATCTTTCAGGTGTTAAAGGTGGCAGACGCACACAATTAGCCAGTGTGATCAATCAAATATCAAGACTTTACAAACAAGGCAAAACTGTGCCTCGTAGTTTAATACAAAGGAGAATTAACCTTGGCAAAAAAAAGAAGTAGACCATTGAGAGCGGCAACTCTTAAAACATTAAGAGCAAAAGCAAACAAAAGCAAAACATTCAATCTTGCTGACCTACGAGCCGTGTACAAAAGAGGACAAGGAGCATTCTTAAGTGCAGGTTCAAGACCAGGCGTTGGTATGAATCAATGGGCAATGGGCAGAGTAAACAGTCTCTTGCGAGGTTCAAGAAAACATGATTTAGACATTAGAAGAAGAGCAAACAAGAGGAAATAATGGCAAAGTACAGAGGCAGATCAGTAAAATTAAACACACCATCAAGAGGTGATGTAAAAAAATTTAAAGTGTTTGTGCGTGATAGATCAACCGGCAATGTCAAAAAGATAAACTTTGGACAAAAAGGTATGACTATTAAAAAGAACAATCCTGTCAGACAAAGATCGTTCCTAGCACGAATGGGTGCTGTGTTGAAAAAGGTTAAAGGACAAAAATCTTTATCACCCGCATACTGGAGTATGAAAGCATGGCGATAGTGACTTCAGGCAGTATGTCTGCTTTTGTTGGTGATAGACCACGCAAAAGAAAATTTAAACTAAAAATAGGAGCAAACATCATGGCAACAAGAGGAAAAAAGAAATCTTCTATGTCTAAAGGTAGAAAGTCATCTACAAGAGGCAAAAAGAAAAGAAGATAATAAATAAGTTTCTAATGTGCTAAAACACATGGAGGGCACTCTAACTCATTATAAAAGGAGGACATAATGGACGCAGAAACACAAGCGGTAAAAACACAGGACACTGCTCCTGTACAAGAACAGCAGGCACAGACAACAGTCAGTGAAGAAAAACCTGAAACTTTCTCTCAGGAAGCGGTTAACAAAATCGTTGCTGAAAGAGTAGCAAAGGAAAAAGCCAAATACGATAAAAAGTATGCAGGCATTGATGTTGATCACTACAACAGGTTGGTCGAGGCAGAAGAAAAAGCAAGACAGTCTGATTTGGAAAAAAGAGGAGAGTTTGAAAAGTTGTTGAAAGAACAAGCAGACAAATTTTCCACTAAAATTAACCAATATCAGGCAGAACTTACTTCAATCAAGATCGACGGAGCATTGTTAAGTGAGGCTTCAAATTTAAAAGCGGTTAATCCTACACAGGTGACACAACTTTTAAAAGGCCAATTGAAGTTGAATGAAGCAGGCACAGTTGATGTGGTAGACACAAACTCGGGTCAAGTGCGTTATAATGACAAAGGCGAACCGATACAAGTTAAAGACTTGGTGCAGGAGTTTCTTCAAGCGAACCCACACTTTGTCTCAGCAGGACCAACAGGTTCAGGCGTAGGACAAGGAGCAGGCAAGCAACAGGCTGTGATAGACAACGATATAAGCAAACTAAACATGAGCAATCCCGAACATAGGGAACAATATCGTAAGATAATGGCTTCTAAAGGGATCTCTGTTTAACATTTTATAAAAAAGGAGAAATAAAATGGCTAATGAAGTAACAAGTTCGATAGTAAGCGAACTTTATTCAAACATCGTTCAGTCGGCTTTATACACTTACAGTGAACAAGCAGTGATTAGACCTGTTGTAAGAAATTACGACATGACAGGAACTCCAGGCTTAACAGCACAGGTTCCAAAATATCCTGCCATCACAGCAAGTGATTTAACTGACGGAACAGATCTATCAGCAAACACGGCTTTCAACACAACATCAATCACGATGTCAGCGGCTGAAAGAGGTGCTAAAATCACATTAACTGACCTTGCAAAAGAAACTGCACAAGAAGATGTTGCGGCGGCGATTGGAAGACAGTTAGGTGAAGCAATGGTTAACAAAGTAGACGGTGAAATCGCGGCATTGTTCCCATCATTCTCAAACAGAGTTGGTGCGGCAGGCGACGCCATCACAGCGGAAACTATATTCAAATCAGTGGGGCAGTTGCGTAGCCAAAACGCAAGAGGCCAAGTATTTGTAGTTCTGCATCCATTCCAAGCAATGGATCTTAAGATCCAATTAGCAGGTGCTGGAAACACTAACATGGCGAATCCACCAGTAGTAGGTAACACAGTTCTTACTTCAGGTGTAATCGGGTCACTTGGTGGGGCTATTATACTGGAATCCAACAATGTTGGTAAAGACACTAACGATTCTGTATCAGGAACTGGTAACTTTGTAGGTTGTGCATTCACACAAGATGCAATTGGTTACATGGTTAAAAGAAACATCAGAGTAGAAACTCAAAGAGATGCTTCTTTAAGAGCAGATGAAATCGTAGGTTCAATGGCTTACGCAACAGCGGAGTTATTTGATGAATACGGTGTTGGTATCCTAGGTAAGGCATCATTAACATAATAAATACAGCATAACTTTTATGCTCATTACATTAAGGGGCGGCAGGCAACTGTCGCCCTTTTTTATTGACTTTCATATAAATAATCATGTATAGGCAAGAAGCACTTGCCATATTTTTATTAACAGGAGGAAGAACCCCTAATGGCAACACTATTAACCATATCAGACATACAAGAATACGAACCAGATATCTTAAATTACGGAGTACCTGATTTTGCAACAGAAATCACAAGAGCACAAAATGATGTGTTTAGGGATTTAAGAATTAAATGGTGGCCCACACAAACAATAGGATTGTATGATCTGAAATACATCGCAGGTGGCAACACAGAACCAGATGAAGATTTGTACACACCCAGTCAATTGACCAGAGCGGCTGTGTATCAATGTTTGGGGTATCATATCTATCCAACACTATCAAAATTCGAACCAGACCAAGACATTTTCGAAAGAAAGATGCTGTTCTACAGAGAAGAGTATCAGAGAGAATTCGATCTTGTTTTAAGAGATGGAGTAGAGTATGATTTGGATTCATCAGGCACAGTGGATGACACTGAGAGAGAAGCAACTCATTTTCTACGCCTAAAGAGGTAGTAGATGTCCAACAGAGAAAACGCAGTCAAAAACATTATCACAGTTTTGGAAGACATGGATCATCCAAAACCTACATTTGTCACTAGAGAACCATTTGATGTGCTAAAATTGGCAATCACACAATTTCCTGCCATTCTAGTAACCACAGGCAATGAAGTGAGAGAAGATCATGCCATGGGTGGAGCAAGAAGAGGCACCATGCAGATACAGATCAGAGCATTTGTGAGAGCAGATGGCAGATCAGCACAGGTGATCACAGTGGATCAAAAAAGAAATGAATTGATAGAAAGAATTGAAGAAACATTGAATTCAGACAGAACAAGAGAATTAGCACAAGCGAGGGCAAGTACGACACAAGTAACCAGCATAGAAGTTATTGACAGAACGCCACCATTGGGTGAATTTCTAATGACAGCAACAGTCAGTTATAGTTTTACTAAAGGAGCAGTATAATGGATGAAAAGAATTACACAAAGATGCTGGACAACAACAAACAACAGGTGTTGATCCGCAACGATAGAGTAAACAGATTTCTTGGAGAAGGATGGCAAGTGCTGTCCTCACAGGAAAAGTCACCGGTAAGCACTAAATTTAATCTTACTGTGAATGCCCAAGTGACTAAACCAAAAAGATCCAAACGCAAAAAGAAACCTGAACCAGACTTCATGGATGAAATCAAATACGACATGGAAGAAGGTGAAGATATCCTATTGCCGGAAGATCAAAACCATGTGTGTGATGAAGATTGTACACATGACAAAAAGGAGGACTAAACTATGGCAACATTTGAAGGTTCGCAAGGTGCCGTTCGTATCATCGATACAGCGGATTCGGCTGGATTTGGTAAGAACATTGCTGAAGTTCGTTCTTGGACAGTGGAACACACAAAAGATGTGATTGAAGACACTGTTATGGGCGACACAGCAAGAACTTACAAGCACGGCTTACAACAATTCACAGGATCAATGGAAGTGATATATGATTCAACTCATACTGCCACTACAAGAGCATTTGATCCAACGCACGAAGATCCATTGACTGTGGAATTTTATCCAAGTGAAACAACTGGACAAAAATTCTCAGGTTCAATCTTGGTAACATCGGTATCAAGAACAGCATCATTCGACGATTTGGTGACTGCAACTGTGAATTTCCAAGGCACAGGCACACTAACAGTGGGCAGTGCGTAAGGATAATGTTTAAGACAAGAGTCTTAAATCTTAATGAGGTGTTGACATCCGTAGAGAAATCTATCAAAGGTGTCAGCACCAAATTGGGCAATGCTTTGTTGAAGGAGGCGAGAAAAAATACTCCTATTAGACAAGGTAGAGCCAGAAAGGGATGGCGTGTTGAACGATCAGGTACAAATACAAGAGTCGTCAATCGCGTTCCTTACATAGGTACTTTAGAACGAGGGCGATCTAAACAAGCACCACAAGGTATATTGAAACCCACGGTGCGTAATGTAAAAAATAGGAGAAAACTATATGAGTAGCGTTTTAGAAAATGCAAAGTCGCACTTCAAATCTAAATTGTCGGGCGAATTACAAAAAATCACTGTGCCAGAATGGAAGACTGATATCTTCTACAAAGGCACTTACCCTTTTGCTGTAGAATCAAAAATTATTGAACTACAACAACAAGGTAAAACAGTGGAAGCATTGGTTGAATCTGTTATTGCAAAAGCATTGACAATTGAAGGCAATCCAATGTTTGGAAAATTTGACAAAGTATCACTGATGAATGATGTTGATCCACAAGTGTTGATCAGAATTGCCACAGTGATAAACAATGCCACAACTGAATATCAGAAACCAGAGGTTGTGGAAAAAAACTAAAACAGGATGCTGAACTTCTGTTGATCATAAGAGTTGCCGAAACAATAGGCAAGTCAATAGAAGAAGTCATGCAGTTTAGTGTCCTTGAATTGAGTATGTGGTCAGCATACTTTAAACTGAAGCATGACGAAGAACGAAAGGTAATGAACCGTGGCGGAACAAGTAAAAATAGAACTCGTCGTCGTAGATAAGACAAGTCGTGCTTTGGGTAAAACTAAAGCAGGCATTGTTTCTATCAACAACAGTCTTGTTAAAATGGGCACATTGGCTCAGGCGGCAGGATTGGCCATCGCAGGTATAGGTGCTTCTAAATTAGCAAGAGGCATTGTGAATGTTGGAAGACAGGTTGAGAATCTAGAAACTAGATTTAAATTTTTATTTGGTTCAGCAGAAGAAGGTGCCAAAGCATTTGAGACATTAACAGAATTTGCTGGCACCGTACCTTTCTCATTGGAAGAAATTGCCGCGGCATCAGGTAACCTTGCTGTTGTTTCCAAGGACGCAGAACAACTGGGTAAAAATTTACAATTGACTGCCAATGTGGCGGCGATATCCGGACTTGATTTTAGACTGGCAGGTGAACAGATACAGAGAGCACTATCAGGTGGTATATCTGCGGCTGACCTATTGAGAGAAAGAGGTATCAAGGCACTTTTAGGTTTTAAAGATGGTGTAAAAGTCACAGTAGCAGAAACACAAGAAGCATTTGACAGAGTGTTTGGTCCAAATGGAGAATTTGGTCAAGCGGCATTGGCATTGACCACTACATTCGATGGTTTATCTTCAATGGTGGGAGACAAGTTCTTCAACATCAAAAGAATAATTTCTGATTCAGGCCCATTTGACACATTAAAAGCGGCAGTGGGTGTGCTGGATGACGCATTGGGTGAAAATTTTGAAAACATAAGACAACACGCAGAAAGATTTGGTAAGAGTGTGGTTGATGGATTCTTCTCCATCATGATAGGTGCCGCAGGTGCATTGGACACTCTGCAACCAGTATTCAACTTTTTAGCAAAAGCATTCAACAACATCATGGCGGCTATTGAAGGTGCGCCAGGTTATATCAAAGCACTGGGTCTTGTAGGATTCCTAGCACTAGGAACTAAAGGCAAATTGGTGGTGGCAGTCATAGCAGGTGTGGCAGACAAAATTGTTGGCATATTTGCTGGTTTAATGGATTTCATTGCCGCAGGTAAAGAAAAACTGGCAGGTTTCTATGATGCTATTGGCATGGACGAAGCGGCAGAAAATTTAAGACAGAACGCATTGGATATGCGTGGTGAAACAGACGCTTTACGAAAAAAATTCTCTGATATGAAAGATGAAGTGGATGGTGCCACAACCACTTTAGAAAAATATGAAAAAATATTGATTGAAAATCCTGAAGCATTGGGATCAAACACCAAGGCAGTTTTAGAATATATTCAAGCAATAAAAGAAAAACAAAAAGAATTAGAAAAAACAAATAAAAAACTTGAAGATTCACAGAAAAAAATTAAAGAACAAAGAGCACAACTTGGTGCCGCTCGAAACTTCTTATTGGATTACAAAGACGCACTGGGTAAAACTTTTGATGAAGCGGCAAAGGCATTTGATCCTGTACAAGAATCTGTCAAACTCACAGTGGACCTAGCAAAAAGATTAAAACAAGGTTTGGGTGATGCTTTCGCAGATGCTATCATGGGAGCAAAATCATTATCAGAAGCATTGGGCACATTGGCAAAACAGGTGTTTAGACAATTGCTATCAGGATTGATACAGATTGGTCTACAGGTATTGGTATTTGATAGATTTAAAAAAGTATTAGAAGAAATTGTAGGAGTTCAAAACAATCTTAATAGACAACTCAAAACAGAAATTGGTTTGAGAGCAGTGTTGGCACTGTTCGGCGGTGGAGGAGGCGGAGGTGGCTTCTTCAGAGCAGAAGGTGGTCCAGTTGCTTCTAATCAATCTTACATTGTGGGTGAAAAAGGTCCTGAATTATTTGTACCAAATTCAAATGGTACAATTATTCCGAATGATGAATTAGGGTCGTCAACATCCAATGAGATTGTGAATGTAAATTTCAACATCAACACAGTGGATGCCGCAGGATTTGATGAATTGCTTGTGGACAGAAGAAACACCATAGTGGGCATAATCAATTCAGCATTAACCAAAAGAGGAAAAGTAGGAGTGACTTCATAATGGCTTATATAGGATTTTTCAACGGCACAAATTCAGTATTGAGTAATGTGTCTGAGATTGGTTTCAGATCAATCAATTTTAAACAAAAAACACAAACAGTGGTAACCAAAGCCATATCAGGTAGAACCATTAGAACACAACAAGCAACCACACTGTGGGAAGGCACACTAGAGTTTCCTAGTTTAACACACAAAGAATTTAGACAGATACAAGGTTTTGTGGCGTTGGCACAAGGAGCATTGAATGAGTTTGATATAATTTTACCAAACATATCTTCAAGAACAGCAGGAGGTAGATTATTCAATCTTGGTGTTGAACAAGATGCTGATGCCGGCAACACAACCATAAGATGTTATCAAACACGAGACTCGGCAGGCACGCCTATACTTGAGATAGAGGATTCAGCAGGTTTCACACCATCAGATGGATTCACTATATTGAACATGGGTGATGTGATAAGATTTGACAATCACAACAAAGTTTATATGCTAACCACAGATGCTACACCTGATTCTTCAGGAGC
>CEON01076846.1_pt1 | contig 10681 bp, 3 predicted proteins | sample 530291 | NCBI WGS metagenome assembly CEON01 (sample SAMEA2619888, study PRJEB7988) | marine metagenome | biome: marine biome (ENVO:00000447); feature: surface water layer (ENVO:00002042); material: "saline water (ENVO:00002010), including plankton (ENVO:xxxxxxxx)" | depth 5 m
TCCACAGGAGGAGCAGCGACGAATGCGGTGATGAAGCAAATAGTTGCGGCGAGAAGTGTTGGAATCATCAGGACGCCGAACCAACCGACATACAGACGGTTGTTTGTAGAAGTGACCCAGGAACAAAAGTCTTCCCAGGTAGAAGCGCCTTGTTGGCGCGAAAGAATTGATTGAGCCATTATTTGAACAAAAAAAGTAAGACCATCAGGGAAATGGTGGAGTTACTATTCCTCTACACCCTTAGTAGAGGTATGAAAGACGTGTTTAGACTCCCTAGAGGTCTTGGTTTACGGGGAGTGATCTTTCGTTACGTTTCGTAACGTTCGATTTATTTATAATAGTACGGAATCCCACACACGTCAAGCCCTATTCAGTATCAAAGAAGAACATCTGCCAGAATCTACAGTTTTCCTTTACAGTTCCAAAGTATCCAGAAGATGAATGAATACAACTCGCATCGAAGATAACAAGACGATTGTAAACGTTACCGAATACATCAACAGGTTCAAATCGTGTCCCATCTAAATGAGGATCTCCTTCTGTTCCTTTCCATTCCACATCAAATCCTTCATCATGAAAAGTTCTTGCACGATTTCCCTTATGGGCATACAAAGTAGTACCGCATTCGTAAGGTGCATCTGGAGTTAAGTAAATCATTCCTCCCCACATCTGAGAATCGCAATGCCAGACCTGAGGTTGTCCTGACCAACAGTATTGGAACCTCCCATTCATTCCATGCTCCTCCCACTTGGTAATTTTTTTACCCATAATGTTCTCAAATCTTTCTTTGAGCCCAGGGAATAAAAATTGTTCATGAGTTCTATTTCCAATATATCCACGACCAATACCACCAATGTGATAGTCCCGACTCAACCCAAAAGATCTTACTTCATCTGGATCTTTATAGAAATTATCAACAACCCATCCAGATTGAATAGAGTTAGTATTATATTCTATTGATTTTATTTGGTCTGCATATTCAACATAAACCACAAGTTGTCCCCTATCAGGGGATACTTCCTGCCAATACTTTTTATAATTTAATAAGAATTCATCATCAAATATTTTCTCAGATAACTTCTCACCGAGTTCAGTTATTTCTTTACCAGATCTTTCGTAGACATGAAGGGTTTTAACATCTCTTAAATATAGATCTCTAAAGGTTTTAAATTTAGAAATAGTGTTTTCCATATTACAGATATGAAACTCACCTACTATCTTTTTAACATTATTTCTTATGTAATCTCGATTTTCCTCAGTGAAAATATCCCATTCACCACCTTCACAATCTGTCTTTAGGAAATCAATTTTAGATATGTTATATTTTTCAACAAAGTCTTTGAAATTAATAGTCTTATATGTATCAAGATCGTGATTGTATATAAAGACTTCATCTGCAGATATCAATGCATCATTGGAAGTTTGAGATGAAATTGCTCTATCAATGATAGTAACTTTATCTTTATAATTTTTAAGATTGTTATCTAAAATTTTTACAAGTTCTACGGAAGGTTCAATACAAAAAACATGTTCTGGATTTTTATCCATGATAGAGTATGTGAAAGCTCCACAGTTTGCACCAACGTCAACAACAACGTCACCTTCATCAACTGGAAAGTGTTGTTCATACACTCTTTTGTTAAATATTTCTTCGTCAATAAGATTTCGGAACTCTTCACTGATTGGACCCCAATCAAATTCTGATGTTCTCTTCAAGATATAAGCATCATCAACTTGTCTTACAAACTCAAATCCAATATTCTTTAGATACTCTATTGAGTGTGCTCCACCAGAAGATTCTTCCTCCCAATAGACATCATCCACAAGAACATATCCACCAAGAGTAACATTAGATCCAAACTTTTTTGCATCTCTCAAGGCTTGATCAGTATGCTGTCCGTCAATATATAACAGATCAATATTTTTTATTTGTCCTACATTATCACTTGCATCTCGGATAACATTGACCTGATCATGCAATTTATATTCATCAATATATTCAAGAAAAATATTCATATATTTTTCAATATCTATATCGGTCCACCAGTCATGATGAATTGTTCCCTCATAACCTTTAGTAGCCTCTTCTGTTGTCCATGGATCTATTGCATGAATAATTCCCTTATTATATTTTTTCAAGGATAGTGCTACAGGAAGAACACTCATTCCACCATAGACACCGACCTCTACACAGACTGGATTTTCTACTCTTCTGCATATTTCCTGAACATATTCTGCAAGGAGACTTGCTTTTTCAATAGAACACCATCCCCAGCATCCATATTTTTTATTGTACTTATCATATATTGCTGAAACTTCTGTATTGATTTCTTTTATTACCACCTCATAAAATCTACTTAGAATTATATTTTTACGTTCATAATCCATGTCAGATGAATTATTGGTAACAAGATCTATCAGTCCTACTTTATATTCTTCCAGTTTTCCCCACCACCAACACGTAATTGTTTTCTCATATACCAGTCCCCACTTTCCTGGATACCTACACTTACGTCTGAAAGGGGGAGAATCAAAGTCACAAAGTTCAAGTGCTTGTCTGCATAGATGATATGACTGTGGCCAATTCTGATACCAATTCTCAAAATTAGCGAGCATATAATATGCTTCAGGTCTCTTAGGAAGAAGAGCTATTGCATGTCTATACATGCAACGAACATGCTCTAGTCTATTCGCTTGCCTATCAAAGCACCGACCAATATGAATAAGACATTCATATGCAAGATCTAAATTATCTCCAGATCTATCAGCACATCTTAGAAAAAAACATATTGCTGATGCTGTCTGATCATTATTGAGATATTCAATTGCTAAATTCCAATTAGTCTCTGGATTCTCAGGGTCCCTGATATACTCATGTAAATAACGTTCATCCATTTTTAATAAAGTCCTCCAGAGAATCTTCAGATATTTTTATAATAAAAGCAGCGTTGTCTTGATAACCGAAAGTAATTAAGTAATCACCTTTGTAAGGAGCCATACCACAAGTAAATTCAATCTTTCCACTCATGAAATCAAATACTCTGGATCTCTTTATGAGGTTCCAGTCTTTATCCCAATGAGAAAACTGATGTCTATAGGTAGCATTCTTTCTTCCCGCTTCACTCTTATAGTTGTAAGTCACATGATGGAGTGCTAGATACCCTCCTTTATAAGGTACGCAATGCGAACCTCCTCTTGGATCATGGGGAGTAGTGTTATCAAATTCACCAACAAATAGTTGTTTTGTCTCTTTTGTTTCAGGATTATACTCAACAATCTCTACAGGATTACCCCACTTCACATATCGATATGGTTGATCGATAATGGGCATCCAGTTTTTCTCACAATAAGAATCTAGATCTACTGGTGGTGGAATTCTATCTCTCTTTATTTCTTTTACATAACTATCTGTTATCTCCAGTTCAGATAGTTCCATCCTACCTTGACCGTTTGTTGTTGTATCCCTACGAACACCAGTCAAATAATACTTATCATTCCATTTTAGTAATCGACCGTCCTCCAATCCAATAAAGGTCCATATGGGTTTAACATCAAGACCTGATGTATCTACCACACGGATATTACTCAACTCAAGATCTTCAGAAAGATCTCCGATGTAATTAGTTGTTCTTAACGAAACATCATTCTCTGGATTTAGATACAACAATGGTCCCCATTGATGCTCGTAGTTACCTAAATCGGAATGATATAACGTATACTGGCAGTGTCTGATATTGACTAAAATTCTGTCTCCCTCAACAAATACAGAGGGATTAAAAAGAGCAGTACCATTAGTCACCTCAGCTGGGATGATTAATGGTTTTATAATGCCCCCATCATCAAGACAATGTGTTACCAAATTTTTCATTCAAGTATCAATGATACAATCACATAGTATGTATTATAGCATCATGCCTGCGATTCTGACCAGGATATGTTTCCTGCAACTGTAAATGGATTTGCAAATGTAACACCAGTGGAGTCAGATAACTGTGCTGCAAGAGTAAGTAAGTCAGGTCCTGCAGGGAAAATACCATCTCCACCTAGAATTGAGTTACCAATTTCCAAGAGTTGGTCCAGAGGAACTGATGTAGAACCAGCAGGAATCTTTGCATTATAAATGGTGGTTCCTGCAAGTAAAGTATCACCTGCACTGTGTTGAATTACTTGACTCAATGAAGGAGACTGTGCATTGATAAAGTTAACTCTACTTGGAAGAGTGTTCTGAATCAAGAAGATCTCAATCGGTTTGTTTGTGGTAACAGATGCCTGAGCAAGTCTCAACTGCATTCGATTAATAATATCTCTTTCACCTAAGAATCCAGTCAGAGAGCTATCAACTGATGGTGCAAGTCTTACACTAATTAGAGGAATTGGTCTTTGAAGTTCGATCGAACTACTTTCACCAGCAACGAAATTAGTAGCACTTGCAATTACACCATACTCACTACCTCCAGTAGGATCTGCAGTAGTTGCAGGATAATTCAAATATATCTTACTGTTTGAACCAGAAACAAGCACTTGTGTAATGTAAGAATCTGATGGAAGTTCATTCTGTGCTGCTTCAACAAATGTATTTCCAACTGTAACTGACTCTGCAGCAACTTGAGACACTGGAATAGCATACACATAAACTCGCACACCATCTAAAGTAACTACCTCAAATGTCGATGCATCACTACTAGATATTGACGAATTTCCTCCAGCACTAAATGCAAACGGTCTGCTTTGTCCCGTAAATTGATATGCTTTATCATCATCAAACGTACCATCCATGATAATTGAAGTACCAAAGTGGAATAGAGTTGGTGATGTACTAGAGTTCGGACCATTTTCTACTTCATATCTAGCAGGTAAGTTACCAGAACGGAAATAAGATTCATCTAGTTTGTTGTTGTGGATATACTCATGGAAGTATCTGATATGCCCGATACTATCTTTAAATCCATAACGAATCTTACCAGCACCATACCAAGAATAATCCATGTAGGCCATCTGGATTTTTGTAAGATCCAAATTATAACCAGTAAATCCAGTGCCATCTGCTTTATCAATATTCCATGCACTCTGGGGAGTTTTTGTATCTACAGTTTTAGTTGCTTTAACTCTCGTTGCAGTAATTCCTCTATATGCAGGTTGAACAACACAACGGATATCAGAACTAATCTCAGTAACCTTATAAGATTGTCCTCTAATTACAATTCTATCTCCAACAGTAAGTTGAGTAGTAAAACTACTAGACTCACCATTTACAACTTGACTGCCTCTAACCAGTGAAACATTACCTGCAAGTTGTTTTGTGCTACTACGTCTTACAGCATACAAATTTTGTCCATCAAATTCATAGAAGAATCCGTTTTGATCATCAAACATTCCACCACGGACAAAGGAGTCTGTCCAAGACTGACGAACATAAGTTGGGAATCCACCAGCACGAACATCAGTAGGAGCACCAGACATAGTATAAGTAAACTGGAATGGGTTTGGAACACTTGTAACTGTAAATGTTCCATTATAATAATTTGTTCCAGTGGAAACTGTAGCTCCAGTAATTATAACTACATCATTTACCCTTAAGTTATGTTGTTCCTGAGTATCAATAGTAGCAGTTGTTCCTGTTGCTTTGATCAGATCTCTTACAATTTTTGGTGGGTTGAAGTTGATTGCAAAACTAGTCTGCAATCCTTTACCTGACTGATAACGGAAATACTTACGGGTCTGTCTTGCAATTCTACTAGTAGGACTTGTTCCTGCAGTAATATCAACACCACCATCAAATGGTTTATGCAGACTATATCCATCAGGTCTTAGAGCCAACTGAGTTGCGTAATAGTAGTCTGATGCAGAAGCAGTTGATCCAGCGGCATCAAACAAAGTCATGTTTGTATTTGTAGAAACTGTATCTACAGTAAAAGCTTTCACATAACTTCCCGTATTGATGTAAATTTGGTCGAATCTCTTAAATTGTGTTAAGAATGAAGTGTTAGATCCCAGAACATCTTTACTTGCAGCACTAATAGTGACTGATCCACCACCTTGAATATTTTTAATCACATTACTAGAAGTAATTTTATGTGTTCCTGAGGGCGAAGTGATTACTATTGACGTATTATTCAATGCATCAAGAGAAGAACTCGCTAATTTAATTGTAGTTGCATTAACAACAATAGCAAAAGTATCGGTTACACCACCAGGAAGAATGGAAGTATTACCATTTGCATCGTAGGTTATTTTTTCACCCGTAATTAAGTTATGAGAAGCACCAAAGTTAATTGTTCTAGATGCTGTGCTAACTTCTGTAGATGTAAATTCATATTCTCTAATGGGAATCTTGAATGTTCCATCCATCGTAAATGAATTTGATGCAGGAACTGATGCAACAGTTAGAACACCATCATATGCACCAACAACACTAGCAGCATCAAAAGTGTGTCCGCCAGAACCAGAACCTGTAACAACCAGAGCATTAGAAACTGCACTGATATTAAATCTAAGTCCCCACCATGGACCACCACCAGGACCATAAGACATACCATTGGGAGTTACTCTGACTGTAAATCCTAGTGCTGATCCACCATTGTTGTGAAGAATGCTTCCAAGTTGATATGTTTGTCCAGATCCAGGGAATGTTGTACTTGTAGTATAGTTTGAAGTATCACCAGAGTCATCATATTGTCCAATTCTATAAGTATTCTGAACAACATTACTGCTGTTTAGAATTTCTAAATCTACATATTCGTTTGAAGATGAGAAATCACCACGGAATTCTAAAGAATTAACTTGTGCTGTTCCAGGTGTAAATCCTAATGAAGTTTCAAGATCAATGAATACTGTATATGCACCATTTTGACTTCTCTCAATTACTGGAGTTACTGTTCCAGATTGGCTACCACCGACGCTAGCTAATTTAAGTCTACTATCATCAAGTCTCTGAAGTCTAACTGATTGACCATCAGTTAGTGGGGGAATCACAGTTCCTGAAGTATTGGTATATGTTGCAGTAACGTCACCAGTAATTTTATGGTTAGCAACATATATTGAGTTATATGTTTCGTTTGGAATAATAAAATCTAAGGTAAAATCTGTAGGAACTCTGGTAATATCGTCGGTATTTGGTGCTTGCTTTGTAGATAATCTAATGATATCACTATTAACTGGAGTTGCAGTTGCCTGGAAATTAGCGGGCATGTCTGTCGTTCCACTGGTAAGGTTTGTATATCCAAATCTATCTCCAGCAGAATATCTTGTAGAATCTACAGTAACATCTACATCCTGGTTTCCTGTAATTCCATGATTAGGAATGTATACAGTATTTCTATCAGCAGTTAAAGTGTTACAAAAAACATAATAAATTTGACTACTTGTACCATAACTAGTAGTGCTATCAGTGTAATTTATATCAAAAGATCCACTTAATCCTGCTGATGTTCCTTGTACCTCATATGATGGATTTCTTACAGCAAAAGTTCCATATCTACCATAGGTTCTCTGATTGGAAAGATAAGAGAAGGCATCAGCACTAGAAGCATATGAACCAGGGGTTCTTCCTTGGAACGCAATAATATTACTTGGTTTAACTGTACCAAGACCCCAATCAGAATCGCCTAAATCACCACCACTGACGGATTTTTCAACATCAGTGAAAGTACCACCTGCCTGCAAAATTCTAAGTCTAATACGATATCTTTGACCACTAAGACCACTAACAAATCCACCAACACTACTTGCACAAGATGTTTGAATTGATAGCGAATAAGATCCAGGACTACCAGTAACTAAACTTGAGATATCTAAACCATGGAATGCTGTCGTTGTTGATCCAGTAGGACTAACTCTTGATGCGAAATAAGTTGAAGACTGGTTTCCTCCATAAATTCTTTGAGTTGTTGATCCAATAGTTACGGTAACATATTCAGATGAGCTGTTAGTATCACCACATATTTCAATATATTCAATTGATAATGAAGAAGCTGTGACTGATGATGGTAATGCTAAGTTCGTTGTAAGTGTAGAAGTACTGGTGCTACCAATATAATTTGTAGTTACTGCCGTGCTCTGAGCATTTACATAAACTCCAAACGGAGTTCTTCTAGCAGTTCCAGCCGCAGCTTCTACTTTATAACACAAACTCAATCTAGCCATTCCATAAAGGTTAGTTAAAGCTGATAGAGATTGTATAGATGATAGTGAACTGTCTGTATATAGTTCAATTGTATTTGCATCGACATTTTTAACATAGAATACAGTTCCATCAGCTATTCCCATATCAGTAAGTCCTTGATATGGTGTTTGGAATATAACAGTATACTTGTCCCGCATTCCATGCGTATTCCAAGTGATTCTATTTGTCGCTGTGTTTACATCAGATCCATCTAGATATTTTGTATATGTTGATTCCCAATCATAAGTTGTAAGGGCATTCCTTTTATATGTTCCTCTACCAGTATCCACAGACATATCAACAGTTTTTGTCTGTGAGAAATTAACAGTGGTATCCACATATGGTCTACCATCTGGTGCGTTGAGAGTACTATCTGTAATTTTTAACTGTCTGGGACCAACAGTGTTTCTTAAATAAATCTTTGTATTATTGGAGAATCCGTGAGTGTCCGATGCGGCAACCGTAATCGTACTTGGATCTGCACCATTTGTTGTAGCGCCATCTGCAGTACTTACTGGTAAAGTAGATCCTTCAAAAAACTTACCAGGAACAATTGTAGTGTAACTACCATTGATATCACCAGTATAAGTAGCGATAACATCAAGTTCAAAATAAAATACTGTTGTGCTAGGTACGTTTGTAACAATAAAATATCCTTCTGCTTGGTATTGTGATACGCCCTGAACAGAAATAGGATCACCAATGGATAATCCGTGAGGAATATTAGTGGTTACTTTAACGTTTTTACTTCCATTTCTAGTCTCAATAGAAGTAATACCATCAATCGGTGTATCACCACTATTACTATAAATTGTGGGAACATTACTTACAGTCTGAAGTGTTTCCCATTTTGTTGACTGTAGTCCATATTCAAAGTCAGTATCGATAAGGTTTTCTGGGTTACTGACTCTTAATTTACCAACAGGATCTAAAATATCTTCAGCAGGAGCAATGTCTTGATAATCTCCCTGAACAAAGATTTGAAGAATATCTGAATCATCAAAGGTGGTAGTATCATAAAGTAATGAAAGTTCGGTTTCATCAGTGGTCGCATCATAAACTACTCCACCATAACCTGCAGCTGGATCGGAGAAGTTATAGATGATTATATTTCTCGTTATGTCTGTAGCGATTAGAAATCTTTCTGCTGGAACATTTCCCTTTACAAAAATAGATTTCTCACTCGCATCAAAACGATAACTACCAACTAATAATCTTTTTGCCATTTTGTGAGACTACTCCTTATCGAATATATTTAGGCGAAATATCATCCTAATGCAATAGCAAGTGCTGCCGCTGCACCAGCGGAAACACCACCAGTTGAACCTGCTGCGCCTTGCGCTCCTTGAGGACCATTAGCTGGACCTTGAAGACCTTGAGCACCAGTAGTACCAGTTATACCAGTTGCACCCTGAGCACCTGTTCCTGGAAGACCTTGTAGACCTTGAGATCCAGTTCCACCAGTAGCACCTTGCTGTCCAGTTCCTGTTGAACCTTGAGTACCTTGCGTACCGCCAGTACCTTGAGTACCGCTAGTACCTTGAGCACCAGTAGCACCTTGGGAAGCAAAACTAGAAGCATCTGTACCTTGAGTACCTGTAGCACCCTGAGTACCAGTCGTTCCTTGTCGTCCTTGTATACCTTGAGCACCTTGGGAAGCAAAACTAGAAGCATCAGTACCTTGAGTACCAGTCGATCCCTGAGTACCAGTAGCACCTTGAGTACCAGTAGAACCTTGAGCAGCAGATCCAGAAGCATCAGTACCTTGAGCACCAGTCGATCCCTGAGTACCAGTAGCACCTTGAGAACCACCTGTTCCAGTAAAACCTTGAGCACCTTGGGTAGCAAAAGTAGAAGCATCTGTACCTTGAGCACCCGTTGAACCTTGAGTACCACTTGCACCTTGAGAACCATTTGTTCCACTGAAACCTTGTAAACCTTGTGATGCTAAAGAAGAAGCATCTGTACCTTGAGCACCTTGTGTACCAGTAGCACCTTGTAAATCTGAGGCATTAAGGTTTCTAACTGTTATGGACGACGATCCAGCCATTCCAGAGTGGTTAGTACAATAATAATACAGAGTACTTGGTGCGTCATATGGAACAACAAACTCAACTTTTGCTCCAGCTTGTCCAGGAGTTCCAGTGGCTGTGACGCCAGAAGTATATTGACTTCCACCACCATGGGTTCCATTCTGAGTAGTAGAGAATCTAAGTGGGTGTGTACCACCTGCACCATTAGTTGCATTTGACTGGTCAAAGACGTATTTCTGACCTCTTATCAGATATAAGTTATCAGTAGTAACACCATTAATTGCAAATTTATTTCCTCCAGAGTTTACAACTGTAACAGTATAAGTTTGTGCTGTGAATATAGTACCAGTAGCACCTTGAGTACCAGTTGTACCTTGTGCAGCAGATCCAGATGCATCCGTACCTTGAGCACCAGTTGCACCTTGAGTACCACTTGCACCCTGAGTACCTGTAGCACCCTGAGTACCAACTTGACCTTGTGATGCTA
>CEON01029532.1_pt1 | contig 10673 bp, 8 predicted proteins | sample 530291 | NCBI WGS metagenome assembly CEON01 (sample SAMEA2619888, study PRJEB7988) | marine metagenome | biome: marine biome (ENVO:00000447); feature: surface water layer (ENVO:00002042); material: "saline water (ENVO:00002010), including plankton (ENVO:xxxxxxxx)" | depth 5 m
TAGATGGTTCTAATTTTTTAGGTGTAGGCACACATCTTAAATACTATATAGAAGAAGGTGGACAATTTTTTGATATAACTCCAACTCGTAAAACTTCTACAAATAGTATAACTTTTTCTGCTTCAAATGGTTCTGCCGAACTTACAGTTACAGATAGTTCTCACGGTGCAGTAGCAAATGATTTTGTTACAATATCTGGTGCAGTTAGTTTAGGTGGAAACATTACAGCCTCTGTCTTAAATACAGAACATCAAATAACATCTGTTGTTAATGCTAATTCATATAAAATTACTGTAAGTGCTACTGCTAATTCATCTGATAGTGGTAATGGTGGCTCTGGAGTTGATGGCGTATATCAAATAAATGTAGGATTAGATACAGGCGTTGGTGGTAATGGGTGGGGTGCAGGTGGATATGGTGGTGTAAACGCTGATCTAACAACATTTGGATGGGGAGAAGCAGCATCAAGTGGAACAACTGCCGAACTTCGTTTATGGACTCATGATAATTTTGGAGAAGATTTATTAATTAATCCAAGAGATGGAGCTATCTTTCATTGGGATAAAACAAACGGCACTGGTTCTGTGGCAGTAAATATAACAAGTTTAAGTGGTGCTTCTGATGCACCCACAATAGCAAAACAAGTTTTAGTATCAGATATTGACAGACATGTAATTGTTTTTGGTGCAAACACAATTGGAACATCGACACAAGATCCATTACTTATTCGTTTTGGTTCTCAAGAATCTTTAACAGATTTTACACCAACTGCTACAAATACGGCTGGTGATTTAAGATTAAGTAGTGGATCCACTTTTGTTCAAGCAGTAGAAACAAAACAACAAATACTTGTGTACACAGATAAAAGTTTATTTAGTTTAAGATTTATCGGACCTCCATTCACTTTTGGTCTGCAAGAGTTATCCAAGAATATTACGATCATGAGTCCAAAAGCTGCTGTTGCCGTGGATGATGCAGTGTTTTGGATGGGTAAAGATAATTTTTATGTATATGGTGGACAAACACAACAAATACCTTGCACTGTAAGAGATAAAGTTTTTCTAGATTTTAACACAGTGCAATCAGATAAAGTCGTTGCTGGAGTTAATTCTAAATGGGGTGAAATATGGTGGTTCTATCCGTCTGCTAGTTCAAATGAAAATGACAAATATGTCATTTATAATTATCTAGAAAAGTTATGGTATTATGGATCACTTTCAAGAACAGCGTGGCTTGACAGAGGTATTCGTCAATTTCCTCTTGGAGCGAGTTCTTCTTATATATTTGAACATGAAAATGGAAATGATGATGACGGATCTGCCATGACAGCTTCTGTAGAATCTAGTCAAATAGATATAGGAGACGGCTATAATTTTAGTTTTATAAAACAATTAATACCAGATATTAAGTTTGATGGTTCTACGTCCACAACTGGTAATCCTAGTGCTACCTTTACATTACAAGCAAGAAAAGGACCTGGTAGCACTTATGCTAATAATTCAAGTGGATCAAGTGAAAGAACTGCAACAGCACCAGTAGAACAGTTTACTGATTTAATAAATTTAAGGCTTAGAGGCAGATCTTTTAATATGAAACTTGAATCAACGGAACAGGGTGTAGCATGGAAACTTGGAACACCAAGAGTGGATATTAGACCAGATGGGAGAAGATAATGTCTTCAAGAGATCTTGCTTCACCAAGACTACCTTTACCCATAGGTGATGTTGATCAAACCTATATTATAGATTTGGTTAGAGCACTTGATTTTTTTATTCAACAATCCGACAATCCTGGAGAGGGACGAAACACTAAATTAGTTTTTACTGCCATGCCTACAAGCGATGTTGGATTAGAGGCTGGAACCTTGTACAGAATTGGAAATGATGTTAAGATAAGTTTAATAAATATAGCAGGTACTGACGGAGTGTCTGCAACAAACTCTGTTGGAACTGTAACTGTAGCGGTATCATAAATGGGAATATTTAAAAATATCACAAAAACAATAAAAAAAGCCGCACCCTTAATTGGTAGTACCATAGGATTTGCGTTAGGAGGTCCAGCAGGTGCTGCGATAGGCTCTGGTATCGGATCATTGGCTGGTGGTCGTGACTTAGATGACGCATTAAAAAATGCTGCATTGGCATATGGTATTGGAAGTTTGGGTCAGGCTGCAGGATTTACAAAAGCACCAACAGGTGCGACTGGTTTTTCTAGATTTTTACCAGGAAGAGTAACACAAGCCGCTGGTGAAACAGGGTTAAGTGTTGCACCAAACTTTGGTATAGGTGCTGTTGATAAAGTTCCTGTAAGAAGCATGTTAAAAGAGTCTGCTAATCCTATTTTTAGTTTTATAGGTAGAAACCCTGGTACTGCTACGGCTCTTGGTATAGGTGCTTTGGGTCTTGGAGGACTAGGAGAAGAAGAAGAAAAAGACACACGTTCTAAAATGCCTGATTTTCCAAAAGGACAAACTAGATTAGGGACTGGACGAATTGGAGATAGATTGTATAATTTAGACGATGAAGAAGAACGTAAACGATATTTTGAAGACAACAGAAACAGAGGTATATTTTCAATAGATCCATTAGCAAGAGCGGCTGGTGGAGAAGTAAAAGGCCCAGGTACAGGAACCAGTGACTCAGTTCCTGCTAGATTATCAGACGGAGAGTTTGTATTAACTGCGAAGGCTGTCCGTGGTGCAGGTGGTGGCGATAGAAATGTTGGTGCTGCCAGAATGTATGACATGATGTCACAATTAGAAAGAGTAGCATAATGGCAACACAAACAGTAGATCAAACTCAAACCGTTAGACTAGCTCCGTTTCAAGAAGAATTTCTAGCGGATATATTTGAAAGTGCAAAAGCAATTACTGGAGAAGGCTCTCAAATGCCTTTTGCTAAACAACAGTTAGAAGGATTATCAGAAGGACAAAGAGCCGCAATAGCCAATGCGTTAGCAGGAGTTGGTTCTTATGCACCTTTTCTTCAAAGAGGTACAGAGGCGATAGGTCAAGGGATAGGAGCAGTTGGAACAGGATTGGGAACAATAGGCAGTGCTATAGGTCAAACTGCTGGTGCTACTTATGATTTTGATCCAACCTCTTTTCAAGCGTTTATGAATCCTTTTACAGAACAAGTAATAGAGACTACACAAAGAGACATTGCAAGACAAGGTGATATAGAAAGAGCAAGACTTGGTGCAGGTGCAGTGTCACAAGGAGCGTTTGGTGGGTCTAGACAAGCTGTTGCCGAACAGGAACTAAATAGAAATATTATGGATCAACAGGCGAGAACTGGTGCACAGTTAAGATCTGCTGGTTTTCAACAAGCACAAAATATTGCACAACAAGCCGCACAACAACAAGCCGCACAACAGTTAAGACAGGCACAGTTAACTGGTCAACTTGGTCAAACAACAGGTGCTCTTGGACAACAGATTGGTCAGATGGGTGTTCAAACAGCAGGATTAGGACAATTAGGACAACAGATGGGTGTTCAAGACATTAATACATTGTTAGGTATTGGTAGTCTGCAACAACAACAAGGACAAAGACAAAAAGATATCGATAGAGCTAATATACTTGCCGAACAAGCACTGCCATATCAGCAAGTTGGATTTATGTCTGATATATTTAGAGGTGTTCCAGCACTACAACAAACATATACAACAAGAACTCAACCTGGGCCAGATAGAACATCACAATTATTAGGTCTTGGTATAGCTGGATTAGGTGCATATGGTATGGCTAACAGAGGCACTGGTAACTTTTTAGGACTATGATAATGAATAATCCGTTAAATAGAAGAATGTTTCGTCAAAGTGGTATGTCTAAACAGCCTATGGGTATACTTGCGTCATCTCCAGAGTTGATGACAACAGCACAAAAAGCCATGATGAGAGGTAAGCCAATAAAAGCACAAAGTGCTGTATCTGTTAATACAAATGCTGCCAATATAAATTCACCCTTGGTAAATTACTTTAGAAACAATCCTCCATTACAAACAATTAAAAACTTTGCTACTGATACAGCAGAAAAATTTATGATTAATAATGAAATAATTGCTGATTTGATAAATAAAGGTTTGTTAAAAGCTGGTTCAACATTAAAAGATGTTGTAGAAAAAAAATCTCCATTACTTAATCCACAAAATAAACCTGATGATAAAAAAGAAACAGATGAAAAAGTTTCTATTTTAGGAACACCTCAAAATTTATTGTCAAAAGATTTTAATATTCAATTAAGAAAAGATTTAAAACCAAATAAAAATGATTCAAATTTACTCAAAAGTACAAAAGAAGTTTTATCTGGAGGATATGATTTTATAAACAAAAAAATAGGTGATGTGGAAAATTTTTTAGATAATTTATTACTTCCTAAAGATGTTTTAGAAAGAAAACAAAAACTAGATTTGCAGGATTTACAAAAAGAATTAAATCAAAGAGCAAAAGAAGATCCAAACTATTTTAATTTATCTAGATTTGCTGGACCACAAAGAATGACTGCACCAGAAAAAGGTGGAGAGAGAGGTTTAGTAGATCCTAATGTGTTATCACCAGCAGATCCAAGATTTCCAGAATCTTTTCCAACACCTAAACCTGATCAAGTTATAGGACTTAGCGTTATAGATAAAATAAAAAATGCATCAAAACAACCACAAGGTATATCTACAAACGATGCTGATAAGGCACTTGGTATTGAAGATTTAAGTTTTAAAGATCGTGTAAAAGCAAGAAGAGAAATTATTTCTACTGCACTAGGAAGAGATGTTGCAGAAAAAGATGTAAGAACTGATCTTAATTATAATCTTATAATGACAGGATTGTTGGTTGCCGCTGGTCAAAGTCCAGACGCATTGACTAATATAGCAAATGGATTGGCTGCAGGGTTAGCTGGATATGGTAAGGCAAAAGGTGAAGCCACAGAAGCTAAGAGAAAAGAAGATATTGCTGTTGGATTAGCTGCTGTAGAACAAGTATTTAAAGAAGCAGAAGCAGAAAAAACTAGAGATAAGAAACCAGAAACTATTAGAACAGCAGAGTATCTACGAGAGAATCCAGAATTAATTCCTATTATAAAAGGAATAAGTTCTAAGGATAAATCTGATCAACAAATAAAACTAGAAATAGCAACTGCTTTGTCTAGGTCAGCTATAGATCCAAGTGCTATAGATACAGGCACTATAGATATGTTATTCAAAGCTGTTAAAGGTCAAAAACAAACACCTAACGAAAGTGCAATACCTAATTTAAATATTATTCCTAAATATAATTTACCAGATAGTTTGAAAAAGACATATCCACCAGGATCTGAAATTAATGTTAGAGGTAAAAAATATAAGGTTTCAGAAGATGGCAATACAGCTACTTTAGTGGGGTAGTTATGGCAGAAATACCTACACTTACTTTACAGGATATACAAGGTAGTTCCGATCAAAACATACCTACACTTAATCCTAACATGATTGGAAAAGATGATGAGGATGATACTGTTTTTGAAAGTGCCGTAAACTTTGCAGAAGACACTGTAAGCACTTTTGGAGATATAGCTCAAGGCGTAGGTTCTGGTATCATAGGATTACCTCAAGGTATAGCAGAAACAGTAACTGCTGGTTTTGATTACATATATGATACCGACACAACAAAAGAAGTAACTGCATTTGCAGAGGGAACTAGGGAGTTTCTTGGTTTAACACCAGAAGGAACCGCTGGTAAAGTAGCAGAGGGTATAACAACTTTTGGTACAGCGTTAATACCAGTGATTGGATTTGTTAATCGTGCTAGTAGTGTGGCTCGTGGAGTTAAAACCATCCCTGCGACTAGTAGTTTTTTCAAAGCGGCAGAAAAATTTGGCAGGTCTAGTGCTGGTAAAAGTTTACTTGGAGCTAAAACAGCTTTTGGAGCAAGAACTAAACAGGCTTTGGTAACGAGTTTTGCAGGTGGTGCAGCAGAAGCACTTGTATCACCAGTAGGCACAGGAACTCTTGCAGATGCTTTTGATATATTACCAGATAGTTTAAGAACAGATAGAACAGAAGGTTTAAGAGGCAGAGACAGAGCCGCTCAAATATTAGCAAATAAATTAAAAATAGGACAAGAGGGTGCAGCCATTGGATTAGGTGTTGAGGCTGCGATACCAATAGCTGGAACAGCTATAAAGATAACATCCATGATACCTGGTGTGCCACAAACAGCAAGATTAATATCTGATGGTTTCCAAAGAATTGGTAACAAACTTGGTAATACCACATTAGGTAAATATTTATCTTCAAGAGGTGAAACACCAAAAGAACTATTCGAGGCGATGAAAGATGTAGATGCTATGATTAGTTCGCAAGATAATTTAGCTATGAGTTATTTATCTGAGTTTGAAAAAGCTGCTAAGAAAACAATTAGCTCTATGCAATTACCAGGTAAAAGACAAAAACAAATAGATAGAGCTTATGCTGATTTAATGAAATATTTAGAAGGTGATGCTACAGCTTTTGACGCAGTTATTGACGGAAAAGCTCTATATAATCCTAGAGTCAAGGCTGCTGCAGAGGGTATGAGAATACAGGTAGACGCTTTATCAGATACAATTTTTAAACAGTTAGAAGATATGCTAGATCAAGGACTAGTTGAGCCTAGTTTGGTTAAACCTATTCTTCAAGAAATAGAAAACAACAAAGGTGCTTATCTGCGTAGACTTTATGGAAGTGCTGTTTCTCTAGATGCACAAGGATTAGCAGCCATGAAGCTTGATCCTAGATACATACAAAGTGTAGAAAACTCAGCTAATATAATAATGAGATCCAATCCAGAAAAAACTTTAGATGAAGCAATGGCAGATGCAACAAAATCTGTAGACAGAGCCATACTAGGAGATTTATCTGAAGGATCATTAAGTCCAGAAGCTATATTAGCCTTTAGAAAAAGAGGAGATACAGTTGGTTCTTCAAGAGTAAAAGAAGTTCCTTTGTATACCATATCTGAAGGATTTTTTAAAAAAAGATCAAAGTTTTTGGATGAGAATCCACAATTAAGAGAGCTTATGAACGAGATCCGTGATCCTAAAGTCTTGTTTACACAAACAATAAGTGATTTAAGTAGATTTATTGGCACTAATAATTTGTATAAAAGTATGGCTAGATCAACGGCTGAAGGTGGCTTTTCAGAAACATTTCAAACTGCAATACCAAAAATAAATAATTGGGTAACGAGAGCAAAAGGTGCAGATGGTAAATTATTACAAGCAGCTAGACCTTTAATTGTTAAAGGAGAAAACTTAACACCAAAACAAATAAATGATCTTCAAGTTGCAGGTTACAAACAGTTAGGTAAAAGTGTTCCTCAAAAATCAGAGGTCATAGAAGCTTTAGAAAAGGAAGAATTAAAAGCAGTTGAAAAAGGTAAACCTCTTTCTGAAGAAACATTGAAAAAAAATAAAAAAACAAAACAGGAAGAACTAGATAAATTATCTGTTGCTGGTGGTAATTATGGTGCTTTATCAGGAGATTTTGTAGCACCAGAAATATTTAATTCTTTAACCATACCAACTAGAAGTGGTGGTTTTGGTTCTGAATTGTTAGCCATAGCTCTACAAGGTAAAGGTTTGTCTCAAATAGCAAAAACAGTTTTAAATCCTTTAGCACAAGTTCGTAACTTTTTATCTGGTATTTTCATGGTGGGAGCTAACGGAAACATTGCAAGAAACATGGATCTAACTCAGTCTATGTCAGCTACTTTTGGTAAAGTTTCTAATCTTAGTGAACCAGAGTTTAGAGAATTTTATGAACTACTAGGAGATATAGGAATAAGAGAAGAAAACATTGTTATAAATGAGTTTCAAAGAAACATAAGAGAGGGTGCTGGTTTAACAGGTGCGAGTAAAACAGGCACAGCCATAGAATATGGATTAAATAAACTACCTATTGTATCAAGTGCTTTTAAAGCATTTCAAACTGTTTATGGTAATGTTGACACTTACTGGAAAACTGTTGGTTTTGTTGGAGAAAAAGCTAAATTTAGCTCTGCTTTCCGTAAAGCTGGATTAGATCCTGATAACTTAGGAGATGACATAATTCAAGATCTAGTGAACTCTGGACTTGCTCCTCGATCCTCGGATCTTATGGGTAAACATGGATTTATAAATGTTTTTTCTGGAGACATTGTAAAAGAGACCATGCCAATTTATTCTCGTGTTCCAAAATTTATTAGAGATATAAGAAGAGTTCCTGTATTTGGTAACTTCATAGCATTTCCTGCTGAGATAATGAGAAATACAACAAACATACTTAATCGTAGTATGATAGAAATGGGTTTCAAAGCAAGTGATAGTTTGATTGCAAAAATAGGTGCAGAAAGAGCAGCAGTTCTTGAAAGACAAATTCGTGGGATAGGAGCAAATAGATTAGCTAGTTATGTTAACATGGCTTTTACTGTGCCTCTTGGAGTTACAAAAGGTGCTCTTATGGGTGTGGACATGTCACAAGAAGAACTAGAACAAGTAAGAAAGTTGATGCCAGAATTTTTAAGAGGACATCAAACTGTGCCTTTGAATAATCCAAAAGACGGAAAAAAATTAGAATACATAGATTTAAGTTACATGTTACCATATGATTTTGTCATAGCTCCTGCAAGACTAGCACTACAGACATATAGTCAAAAGGGAGAGGTAAATGCATCTGAAGCAGAAAAGATTTTAGGTGGAGCTTGGGAATCTTTCAAAGCTTTGGCAGAGCCATTTGCAGGTGAATCTTTGATAGCAGAACGTGTGTTAGATGCATTACCATCTGAGTACTTAGGTCGTGGTGGACAAACTCCTACTGGCTCTCCAATATGGAACGAAGCAGAGCCTATTGGTACAAAATTACAAAAAGGATTTTATCATGTTTTAGGTGGATTACTTCCTGGTGGTATAGAACAGTTTGCAAAATTAACACCTCGTGGTTTTGAACAGGGTAGAACATCTCTTGCTATCACAGGAGATCCTGGTGCAACTGGAACTAAATATGATAAAACAGAAGAAGCTTTAACTGCATTTACAGGTGTAAGAAAACTAGAGTTGGATATACCAAAGTCATTATCTTTTAGTGGATATGGTTATACTTTGACAAGAAGTTCTGCAATAAGAGGTTTTGGTCAGATAGCTAAATTAAATAATTCTACAAAAGAAGATGTTCTACAAGCTTATGTACAAGGCAATGACAATTTATTTAGAATTCAAAGAGAAATGTATGCAAAAATTCAAGCAGCTAGATCCGCTGGATTATCAGAAAAAGACATAATATTTGCTCTTAAGGAAGATTCTAATTTAGGAAGACAAGAATTGAGTATGATCTTACAAGGTAAATTTAGTCCTATAAAACCAAGTAGAGATCTTTATGAAGCTATTTATAAAGAGGCTAACATAAGGCTAGAAAGAAGAGCACTTAATAAATTACCTGTAAGAGAGATGGTTGATATTTATGGAGGCTTATTAGGTAAATCATTGTTGTCTGGTTCAGTGGAAGATCCTAGAGAAACACCAACATTAAATGTTGACGATATTAGCTCAACTGATATACCTACTTTAAACATAGAGGATATAACACCTAGTGCTACTGCTAAACCATCTACAGAAACAAGAACCAATCCTGCTTTCTTGGGTAGCAATCCAGTCGATATTCTTAAAAATTTAACAATAGGAACTAGAACACAATGAAACTATCAGACAACTTTTCTTTAATAGAGTTTACTAAATCACAAACAGCAGAAAGAAGAGGTATAGAAAACAAACCAAATGAGATACACACTATTGCAATGGAGGCTTTGTGCCACAATATATTAGAGAGGGTTAGATCTGCTTTTGGTAAACCAGTTATGATTAACTCTGGGTATCGCAGTCCTGCCTTGTGTGAAGCGATTGGTTCAAAACCTACCTCGCAGCATTGTGATGGAGAAGCGGCAGATATAGAAATATTTGGTGTTAGTAACTACGATCTTGCAAAATATATAGAAAACAATCTAAACTTTGATCAGTTAATATTAGAGTGCTGGGATGGGATAGAACCAAACTCTGGATGGGTGCATGTTTCTTATGTAAACGATATTGCAAACAGAAAAAGTGTGCTAACATATACAAGATCAGGTGGATACACGAAAGGAATAGTGTGATGAAAGAGGGACCTTTTAAGACAGCTATAGAAAAAGAAGACGATGATACAATCATCATGCAGCAATTTATTGTTTTAAAAATAAAAAAAGGTCAACTTGTTAAAGAAACACACATGAGAAGTCATACTTTTTATGGTGATTATCACGATAGTTATATTTCAGAGCCTCTAGTTAACATAAAAGAAATACCAAAGGAAACGATGCACTAATGGCATACAAACGCAACTATCAGAGAGAATATGAGATTGAGCCTAAATCTCGTAGAAAAGAACGAGCTAACAGAAATTTAGCTCGTAGACAAATGATGCGTAAAGGTAAAGTTAAAAAAGGTGATGGTAAAGATGTGCATCATGTTGGTGGCAATGCATTAAATAAAAAGAGTAAACTAAAAGTTGTTTCTGCATCTAAAAACAGATCATACGCTAGAACTAAAAAAGCAAGAAAGAAGAATCCTAAATCATAATGGCTACATCTATTGTAAATTTACCATCTATAGATGTATGGGTGCGAAGAGAATATTTAAGAGATCATGAGGATGG
>CEON01081597.1_pt1 | contig 10673 bp, 15 predicted proteins | sample 530291 | NCBI WGS metagenome assembly CEON01 (sample SAMEA2619888, study PRJEB7988) | marine metagenome | biome: marine biome (ENVO:00000447); feature: surface water layer (ENVO:00002042); material: "saline water (ENVO:00002010), including plankton (ENVO:xxxxxxxx)" | depth 5 m
AATTGGTTAGCGAGAAGAATGCGAGGGGCAACCACAACAATAGTTTGGGAACCAGAATCACGCAGATGTTTTTTAGCATCAGCAATCATGATATAGGTCTTGCCACCACCAGTAGGGACAATGATTTGACCTGCATTCTTTGCTTGCATAGCAGCAAATGCACGTTGTTGATGGGGGCGGAGTTGCATGTGTTTCGTATCAATGAATATAATATAAAGCAAAAACCACCCCAAGTCAAGGGGTGGTGGACAGTTATCCTGGTGTCACATTCCATTCATCCGTTGGTACAACTGTTTTAATTACATGTTCAACATTTTCGATGCCATAAACTACAACTTCCTGTCGAGATGTGAATCCATTAACTTTTTTTTCTCGTCGCCAAGATACAATCCAGCGATCTTTGTTCATCGAATAACCTCCCAGTTTTTGTCTTTAGTAGGGTGAACCCAAAAGTTAATACCAGTCGATGGATTTCCTACCTTCCACTGTTCACGACGATCATCCACAAACATATATGGAGAACGCATATGATTGCGAAGGTATTCTCTTGCCCATCTAGTTTTTGGTACTAACTTAACTCTCATTTGATCTCTGCCAATACATCATAGATTGCTTCTTCTTCGGTGCCTAGGACTGAAGAAACCCAGTCATCTTCTGCCAACTGAATGACATCATTCTCGTCCCATTCAACGTTGAAAGTTTCATCGTACATACTGACCAAATCCTCCTTTGTTTTCAATTTGTTGGCGTTTGTAGATTTCAGTGAGATTTTTCTCCTGAAGTTTCATGTAATCGAGTTCCTCTTTTTTGTAGAGGAATGGTTCAGAATCCGCCTTACGGATTGCCTTGCGTAGTGCTTTGAGTTGTTTCTTCATTTGCGAGGGACAGTGTTACTATTGCATGGATTGATCGGTCTGTCAAGGTGACTGTGCCACTAGATCAAGTGACCTGAAATCCTTTTGGAATCACCTTAAAGTTAGCACTAAAAGTGATACGTTCTTGTGTGCCACGGTGAGGTGTAACCAAGTGATGATAATGAGAGGGGAACATCAACAACGTGCCAGTTTTTACCTTTGGTGTTGTAAAGTGTTCGGATGGGATGTTCAACGTGTCCGACAATCCAGAGAGTCGGAAGAACTTATGATCATCATTATAGAATCTAAATTCACACTCATCATCCTCATTCAACTGGTAAAAATATACCATGCTGATGTTACATGTGGGTGTGCAGTGATCATGAACCTCTTGTGAATCACCAGGCATATACTTATTTACCCATGCTTCTTCCAGCATGATTTCAATATTTTGTTGTGCTCCTACTTGATCAACAAACTCATCAAAATATGGTTTCATTGTATCCAACCACTTTTGCCATGGTAGATCATTGTTCCCAGGATTCTGGAAGGAGGATCTTACATTACATGCCCAGTATTTTGGTTGTTGAAATGTTTTCTCATTAGAAAGAAAGTCCGAGAAATACTCTCGGACTGCACTTTGTTGATCCTCTGTGAATTCACTAATGTAATACCACTTAGGATTGAATACTTGAATTGTCATCGATATAGTTCAGTTAAATGTAACTTGTCCACGATTTGTTCAACCTCTTTCATTTTAGCGAGGTATGTAGGTTCGGGGATCATCTTGTCTTTGTAGTATCGTTTCTGTAGGTCAGAAACATACAAGAACAGAGCATCTTTTAGGATCAATTTTTCATCCATGTCGAGAATTGCTGAATGCATTCCAATCATGACTCTCTCCTGAGAGTTTTGCAGTAGTCAAGAACATACTGACGAATGTACATCAGTTCATGATAACATTTTTGATTGTGGGCACACTGACGCAGTTTATGGTCAGGTTTCAATACAGACTCGATAAAAAGATCGAGTCCTCTATTGAATTTAGTTTCGTGAGATTCGTTGTCGAAGTCCATCTGATTAGTATTGAACTGTGTAATCCAGATCGTAGTCTACTATAGAACTATCATCAAATTCCAGTTCTTCAGATTCTCTTTGGGATTCAGTACCATCCACTGTCGTTGTCATGTTCTGAATCAAACTTTCTGTTTTTTCGGTCTGTTTTAGATTTGGATTGGTAACTGTCATAGTTTTCTGAAGAGTCCCAGTTTGCTGTACGATTAGTTCCACCTTTTTGTCGTTTGTCACGGATGGATTTACCAAAAGAATAGTATCCGCGCTCGTTACCACCCCGTCGAAATGTCTTTCCCATTTTGATGCGATTGTAAAACAAAAATAAACTACAGTGTATATATTAGGGCAGGATGCTTGAAAAGTCAAGCATCCCAATAGATTCAGCGATCAAACTCAACGATATTGTCAATATCGTCAAGATCACCACCGATACGCATGTCAGATTGTTCGGGAACAGCATATGTTTGGACATGCAATTCTTCAAAGACATATCCAACACCTTTCAAAAAGTCCTGAGTGTGCTCAACAACTTCTTTCAAAAGCATTGCATCAAATTCTTTAGTTGTCTGGGAGTCTTCGTCTTTGCAGATGAGTCGGAACTGAGGCATTGCTTTAACCTTTGTTTACCCAAGTATTATAGCACAAAAAAACAGGGGGCAATACCCCCTGTGCCACTTATTTCAACTGTCACATATCATCCAATACGCCAAACAGTAAACGTTGAGTTAGCACCAGAGAGGTTACATGTGATGCCTGTTCTACCTTCTGCTCTAAATCTGAGATTAACACGTTGATTAGCATTCATAAAATAAATTGCAACTAAGTTATCAGATGCTTCGTTATTATCGTTTGCGTAACGAATATAGTTGTGTAATGCTTGGTCAGGTTGAGCAACATTGTCAATATAATATCTGATACCGACGTTAGTACGATAATCAGTGGTACTAATACGACAGTTTGCAATCACTTGATATAATCCTTGCTGAGGAACTGTGATACCATTGTTTGCAATAGTAAATCCACCTACGTTGTAAGTAATACCACCAGTATTCAGGACGTTTCTATTAGTCCAAGACGTAGATGCGTTGACCTGATTGTTATCATTCATAGTACACTTTGCATATGCAAGTGTATTTGCAGCATAATTTGTGCTGTCAATAGAACCATCTGCCTTCAAGAATTGCGACGATGTTCCTCCTTGCTTGACAAATGACCCAGCAGTTACTGCATTTGTAAGTGTGGCAGAGTCACCAGTTACTGCACCAGTTGCTGCGACTGAGGTAACAGATGCTGCACCAACATTTAGTTGTGACATGAAATGATCCTATTCTTCTTCATTCTTATTTATCTTCTTAACTTGCCTACCACTCCAGAGTGCCAACAAAAGGACAGATGCGTACAATAGAGTATCATCTAACATGACAATAAAGAATAAAACTGAACCACCATACTTAATGATGTCAGGTAAAGGAGAGATGACCTTGGCAAATACTTTACGATATGATTTCTCAAACTTAAAATAACCAAGGGCACCAAGTGTAACTACAAACTCACTGTATGGGACTACAAAATAGAGTGACAAAATGATAAACAAGGGCCAATAATGTCGCTCAGGAATCTTAGCAACTAATTTAATGAACCTTTTGATCATTTCTCAATAACAGCAATAAGGACACCATTCCACCAGTCGGTTGCATCTTCTGGGATCTCAGTGTTAATAATTCGTTTGAATACTACATTTTTATCTGATAAGAACTTCTCAGCATTGTTAGTGCATGTTTCAAAGTTAGCATCATCAACTACCAGCACATAACTGTCCTGTGCTTCTTTATGTAAATGCTCAAGATTGCCAACCATATTATCCTCAATCTCTGCATCATAGAAGATAACATTAGGCAGAAACTCTTGATTGAAGTTGATCTGTTGAATAGATTTAAGTGACAATACAGCAGCACAATCAACATTCATCCACTTCTCAGTGTTCTCAATAAATTTCTCTACAGGATTATCAATGCCCTCAAACATAGGGAATAGGTCTCTACGTTTGGGATAGATTGATCCTTCAGAGTAATCATCAATAGCATATGCTTTTACAGCACTATTGCCCATCAAGGCAGCAAATAATGTGCTACCAACATAACAACCAACGTCAGCATATACTGTGCCACGTTCACTACACAGATTATTGAGTAAGTGTCTGACTTTAGTAGAAGATAATCCTACTACATCATACCCATCAGGTTTGAAGTTTGATTTGTTATCAACCGCAGCATCAATAGAACGGATGACATGATCAACAAGGGGATTCATTTTTCTTTCTTGTTTCCTCAAATGAGATTCTACCACTGTTTCACAATAATTGCAATCCCAGCAGTTGAATTGACATGTTTTAATCTTCTCTCTCCAGATGTCAATGGGTTTCTCCTTGACATCAACATCATCCATGTACTTTTTATATTCAGGATACATTAAGATCTCATGATTTGCCCATCGTTCGATAAGATCCATAGACTCTTTAAGACGCATTGCATCCTCTCTACCGTGCATCTTAAACACGTCGATACCATTATCTAAGAACCACTCCCAATCTTTCCTCCAGGGCGGTAGATTGGCACTCTTGAGTTCACTTGCAGCATCATATGCATCCCATCGTGAACATGAAACACGACTGATCTCACTGTTGAAGTATTTTGGTTCTGTATTTTTGCGTGTGCTGTTGTACTGATAATGTTCGGGCATGATAGGACAACCACCCCAGCAATGTTCATTGGCAAGTAATGACAACTCGATGGGATTACCTTTGTCTGCACAATATTCTTTTGCTTTGAGTATCATCTCAAAGGCATTTTGATCGCGCATGATGTCACGATCTAGATTGATATAATGAAACCCAGCACTAGCAAGAGAGACAATCTCATTAGGTTTGACTACCTCACGAAGGATTGTATTCTTGATCTTTAGTTCAGGATATTCGCGTTGAATCTGACCAGTGCTAACCCATGATGTGTGTGGGATAGTTGCACATCTAACACCATTATCATACAAGAACTTAAAGTTTTTGATGAATATATCTAGATTCTTTTGATCTGGTCGCACCCAAATATTATTAAATGTAGCAGACAATGGAATCATTGTCTTCTCTGAAATATACAGAGCATTTGCTACAGCATCCTGTGCTGATTGAGTGCTGACAAATACATCACCCATCGCATCCTGTTCAAACGGAGGCATACGAGAGGTGAAATATAAGTCGTAGATTAGATTATTATGCCTAAGAAGAAACGGAATGAATGTTTCTTCTACAAAATCTACATCAAGTTTTGGGTTTATCGGCAGACTGAACAAGTCTGTCTGTGATGTTGTTTGTGGCATAATCAGTTAATACTCCAGCGGTGTCAAACATTTGGGGTGGTTTACCATCAAGCATACGATCGACTCGCTGCTCTGCTGCTTCCTTAATACCACCGATAGATCTATTCATTGCAGTAGAATATGTCAGAGCAAGGTCAGCAACTGCTGCCTGATCTTCAGGACTCATCATCAACATACTGTCGAGATTACCTGATTGAATTCTACCAGTAGTTAGCAGATCAATAGCAGATTGTTTTGCCATACGAGCAATCCAATACTTATGCTCTTCTGCTTCTAATACGTTTTTGTCAGAGATAGTTTGCTTCAGTTTCTCTGTGCTGTTGACATCAACATCTTCACGCTCTTTGATGATCTTCATCAATCCAGAGATTTCGTGCTTGCCTTGGCGAATCTTATTCAACCAAATTTGTTTGTCACAGTACAACAGATCAAGTTCAAATCCTTTGTCTTTCTTTTCAAAAGGATCTGTCTCTTGTTCCATCTCATGCTTCACACGTTCAATGTCATTGAGACATCGTTTGTATGAAATAGTGGTCTTTTGTAGACCGTTCAAACGACTCTGAATCTCCATCATTGCTTGGCGCAACTGTCTATATGGAGTTACCTGTGAGTTAACAACAAAGTATCTATTTTGATATTCAGACTGCTCAAAGAATTGAGAGTCTGTCCAGTTAATAAGATCTTTGTCAAAGTCATCTAAGTTCCAAGGATCAACTCCTTCAAGATCTTTAATTACACTATCTACAGTGTAAAATTCTTCAGAATTGGATACCTCGGGGGACTGGTTGGGTTCTTTCAACGAATCCTGCTTCATTCTTACTGCACCTTCCATATGCTAAACATTGTTCAAGGGTCATTTCTTGACCGAAGTAGTCTTCAAGGAATACATTTACATCTTGGACATTACTACATGCTTTGCACTTAGCAATGATATTTTGTTCCTCAACTGCAAGATCATAGACTTTTGTTTTCCATTCATCTTGCTTCTCTACCACTTTACTCGCAAATGCCTCAGTTGTCAAACCTCTGATCTCTGCCAATCTATGAATTAGTTTGGTTTCGATACTTGCATCTGCAAGATATGCCTTTGATTCAGCAAGTTGGTCTGCCCATGTTGCTTCCTCTAGGTAAGAATATTTAGTACGCAACGAAGTATATCTTTTTTCAAAAATCTCTTGCACTTTTAGTGCTATTACTGCTTCCATGAACGGATTAACGTACTTAGAATATACGTCAGGAACTTCTACTTTCTCTTTGAAAGATGTGCCGTCTTCACCTTCACTGTATGAAGAACGTTCCTTTCTATATTCACCCCAATATCTGTAACCAAAATCTGCTGTCTTATAGTCAAATCTCAGATAAGTAATGGATTGTGGAATATAATCGAAGTATTCATCATCCAAGATGATAAATTCCAGTCCATTCCAACTGCCGAGCATTGTTCCCCAGTCTCCAACTTTAGGGAATTTCTCTAAATCGATAACAATAACGTCTCTAGTTTCCATCAGAAGTTCGGGATATTTGTACCATAATCATAAGTTGCCAGTGCAGATGTTGCTGACGAGGAAGATGAGCAGTGTGCAGAACTCATACCTGAGTGACCTTTGGGTTGAGCAGTTGCACCGAGGTTTGTTACACCATCAGTTGCATAGTTTACCTTGAAGGTATTGTTATTCTGCTGACCATTATAGTTACCTAAGCAGTAACCTTTTCTGGTTCCCATTTGGAAGTTTTCCTCACCCATTCTACCAAAGTCAATGTTACTGAGGTTGACACCTGTGACATCATCAATCTTAGAATTATTATTCTGGTTGTTGTTACCTCTACCACAGTAGAAGTGACCAATCATAGATGATAAAATTTTCTTCCAACCATCACCACCAGGTGCAGTTGCCCATGTTACCCAAGATTCAGTTTTCCACTCAAAACCTTGTCTAGTATTACCTCTCTTATACCATCCTCTAAGTCTACCATGACCACCCCATGTAGGGTCTTCTCCACTATCACCACAGTTCGGTGGGAAGTTTGAAGTTGACATCACCTCATTTGTGATGTTAAATCTATCTGTTCTAGCATTACTTCCACCATAAAGATAAGAGTAACCACCAGCAAATACATGGTCTTGGAATGAACCCATCGATGCACGGTTCACTGTCATGTCCCATGCATTCTGGTGTGCAATACCAGATTCAGTTGCCATATTAAATCCAGAAGTGTAGTTAGATGCACCTCTAAATGTGTTCTCCATAGAGTGATAGAAATGATTGATATCATTCCATGAACCAGACATATATGCACCAGATCTATCTAATTGATCTCCGAGATCAGTTGATGTATCTGTAGCATGAACAGTTCTATTTACGTTTCTCCAAGGAGATGAGGATCTATATCCTCCACCAACATAACCATGTGTCCAGATTCTAGCATAAGACCAACCACTGGGATTACCACCATCGAAGGACCAATATGTTTCAGTACCATCAGATTTAAGGACAGCACTTACAGAGTAATCTGTGCTATATCTATCAGCAGATTGAGGAGGAACACCACCAGCACCAGCAATCGGTCCCCATTCAACAGCACCTGCATCTTCGCTATATGAATAACCTTCAAACGTTCGGTCTGTAGAGTTATATCTAAAAGTACCTTCAACAGGTGTAGTTGGTCGCTCTGCTGTTGTTCCAACTGGAACAATTATACCGTCAGTTGCAGCAATATCTAGAGATACTCTAGGCGTGGTGGTGTTAATACCAATTTCATTGTTTGCACTATCAATATACAGAGTACCATTATCAAACTTAAATCCACCACCAGATTCTAATTGAATCTCGGGGGATCCTACGCCTCCTGTGAGGGATACTATTTTGTCAACATTAATTTGAGACATTCTGATCCTGGTTCCTTCGTATTATTTATCAGATATCGTATGTATCTTTGTAGTAGTTATAGATCTCAGTTCTTTCTGCCAACGTAATGTGTCGTCCGTAATATAAAATAGGACCAAACGTTCCAGCATTCTGAGATGAAGTATGGGGATCTATACTACTATTACCCCATGCACCAACGTGGTGGAATCCTCTGTTAAATCTAGAAGCATCAGTATTGATTGTTGCTCTAGCAGTTGCTTCATCTTTGAAGAAACATTGATAGCAAGGAGAATATTGACCAGCGGTTGTGTTAGAAAGCAACCAAGTATACATATTTACCTTTGTGTCCCAATCATCAAACTGATCAATATCGTATCCAGAATCTTGGAAACCAGAACCATTATTGTCATACATGCCTAGGTTTCTATTACCAGATTGCACAATAATTTGGTGGTCAGCATTACGAGAACGTAAAGGTGTTCTCCAGTTGTCATTACTATTTCTCCATCTGAGAAACATAACAACAGAAGCATGATAAAAATGAGGTACATCTGTATACCCTCTACCAGTATTCAACTTCATGCAACCCACACCATTTACAGAGAAATCTAACAGTCTTACATCACTGTTATTGATAGACTCTGTGATAATTCTATCTGTAGGAAAAGCAAAGTTGAAATCATTATCAACTAAATTATGAATGATGTTTGCACCATTAACTGATGCTTGAGGTGCCATTGATCGTTCATCATTTGGATCTAGATGAAACACCAAAGATCTTTGCGGAATACTACCAGTTGTTGCAGTTTCTTCTGCTGTTGCTGTAACATCCTCAAACATCAAGTTTGACCACACAGTTCCATTGTAACCTTCAACTGTGTTGAGAGTTGTATTGAAACGAATCTGTCCTGCTACAGGTGTAGATGGTCTCTGATCTGTTGTTCCGACAGGAATCTTTAACTTACCATCAGCAGTAGTAGCAAAACCACCATTGATGTTTAAGTGTGCATTGCTGGGTAGATTGATTCTAAAATCATCATCCGATCCTGCTTCTATTCTTTGAACTTTAATAGTGCTCATCGTACAAACATGTATCCTGGATTAGTATTGTTGCTACCTGTAAATGAATCGGATCCTCCATAGATACCCTGCCCATTATTAGCACCAGTATATCCCCAAAGGAATCTATTTACACCATAACGAGAGGTCTGAAGGGAAGATGGATTAGAGTGGAAATCAAATACTTTATAGGCATCACTATATAATCTGATATGTCCCCATCCACCAGGTTGTTCCCAACTATATGGATATGTATGTGAGACTGAGAAGGTTCCTTCATTTCTATCACCTTGACGATCATCTCCACCTGTATTAGTAGATGAATAGTAATAACATCCACCATTAAATCTAACAAATGCAGCGTATCTCCAATCGTTAGTAGTACCACCAGCATATGTATCATATACACCACCAGGCGGTTGTGCATTGTTTCTTGACATTCTCAAGTTAAAGATTTGATCACCACCATTTGGAGGACTCATCAAGTCTCTAACAAAAACATCATCCCATCTTCTACCATCACTTGTACTATAACCTGTGCTACTTACTGGTATGTAATCAGTAGTAATACCACCAACAGTGCCAGTATAAAGATTCTGTGCCTCAATAGTTGACCAGTGTCGTGTAGAACTTGATCCTACAGTTTGTACACATACCCAACCACCATCATAATTATCATTATCTACATAACACAATCTGCTTTCGGTATATCCTACTGGTCTGATCCAATAATATCCAGATGGTCTACCTGCTAGTTTAATATCTTTACCATTCTTTGAAGGATTAGTAAAGTCACCAACAGTAGGAACCAGAGATCCAGTGCCAAGATCTTCCCACTCGCTACCATTATATAATTCAATAGAACTGCTATCTGTGTTGAATCTAATATGTCCTGCAACAGGATTAACAGGTCGTTGAGCATTCGATCCTGCAGGAATTTTATGCCCACCAGTGGACTCAAACTCCAACATTCCATCGACAGTCAACACAGTTCCAAGAGGTACATTGATTGCACCTAACTGTGAGGAGATACCTTCTAATTGTGATGTTTTAATTGTGCTCATTATGTTTTATCGAATGTTAATCCATACATTGCCCAACCACCTTGAGATCCTACTGAAGGATACGAAAGAGCAGACGAGTTATTATCAACCATCTCTAGTAGATACCAACGATAACCATAGGTATTTGTAAATGGTCTACTTAATTGACCACCTTCACTACCAGAACCAGACCCGCCAAAGTGTACTCTAGAAATATATGTCCAGAAGTTAGCAGTATCAGTGAAATTGGTACGATCAATATCTTGATTACTACCCCAGATGTTTACATTACCAACAGCATTGGTGTGTTTATACCATCTGATTCTATTTAATACCCTACCATAAGTATCATTAGAAACCTTAATCGCATAAAACTGAGGCCACGGCGTTGGAGAATGACCCGT
>CEON01120122.1_pt1 | contig 10652 bp, 2 predicted proteins | sample 530291 | NCBI WGS metagenome assembly CEON01 (sample SAMEA2619888, study PRJEB7988) | marine metagenome | biome: marine biome (ENVO:00000447); feature: surface water layer (ENVO:00002042); material: "saline water (ENVO:00002010), including plankton (ENVO:xxxxxxxx)" | depth 5 m
TACACCATCCACACGAAGGTCACTCTAGTGTGACAAGTAGTAATGGATTCTTTTATAAAATTCAAGATGACCCAACTACATTTGAAAATGAAGAGCAAATTGTTACCGCGTATATTGATGACGATGGAATGGGCAAATTGAGACTATACAGAATAGACGATGATGGCAATAAAGTTTACTTTGATTTGGACTGCGGGTCGATTGAATACTCTACGGGTGTTATTGCATTCAAAGATTTCTATCCCATAACAGAACCGGCACAAGAAGTTAGAGTAACCGTTAAACCAGATAAGTTTGATGTAACTGTCTCTAAAAATAATATCTTGACTATGGATAACACTGACCCGCGTGCCTTAACAGTCGGAATGGTTGAAAACGGGAGAGCAGAATCCTTCAGGGTAACAAACACAGATTTCTATACATCCGAAGATAATGATGTTACCAACACAACTAGTGACTCGACAAGTTCATCGTCATCTAGCGGAAGCAGTTCTTCATCTGGTGGAAGTAGTTCAAGTGGTTCGGGATATTAATTTCGGGGTAAACTAACATGCCGTTAACTTTGGTATTAAGAAATTTAATGAACCAGGCGTTTCAAACGGGTAACCCCGATTTGACCGCCAACTTATTACCACCCGTAGATAGAATTATTGACGAGGGTGTTTCTAAGCATATATCCTCGCAAGTACCCGACTTCGTAAGGGCAGACCACGAAGGATTTATTACATTCCTAGAGGCATACTATGAATGGTTAGAGCAAAAAGAACATGCTTACGCAAAAACACATACACTACATGACCTTGCCGACTTAGATACAACCATAGATGAATTCTTAACTTACTTTAGCAATGAGTTTATTAAAAACTTCCCCGAAGAACTGGCAACAGACCAATCGACAGGAACAAAAGCAAAACCAGAATTATTAATGAAGAATATTCGGGACTTCTATGATTCCAAGGGAACAGAAAAATCTTATAAACTTCTGTTTCGTGTTTTGTATGACTCTGACTTGGATTTCTATTATCCAAAGGATGACATGCTTCGTCTCTCTGATGGTAAATGGATTGACAGGAAATCAATCAAAGTCACAAGAGATAACGACGACTCAGTTTTAAGAAATTTTGAAAATAAAGTTATCGAGCAATATAGTCAAAGTGGAACACTGTTGGCAAGGGCGGTAGTTGATAAGGTTGATTTGTACACCGAAGGCCCCTATGATGTGTGTGAACTATTTCTAATTGATATTGTAGGCGATTTTGAGATTGATTTAAAGATGCAGTGCCTTGTAGATAATGTTCTCTATTATGAAACTGTATATCCGACCATCACAGGCGTAAATATAATCAATAGAGGATACAAATTCCAAAAAGGAGATTGGGTTGATATCTTAGACCCAACAGTTGGTGAGAAAAACTCATCTGCTGGGCAAGGTGGTCGATTGCGTATTGCCACAGTCGGACTGAAGGGTGAAGTTCTCGAAGTAGAGTTAGAAAATAGTGGTGTAGGATACAGAGAAGTACCAGATGAATTGACTACCGAAGAGGAACCATCTAAAGAAAAGCGGAAAGAATTCAAGATAAAAAAAGCAAAAGGCAACTTTAGCGGAAAACAATATATTAAAGGTTATGGTAGTAGAAACCAATCAAATTCTTCCTCAATAGGTAACTCCTTTCAGGGTGGAGGAAAACTGACAACGGAATCTGGTAAATACACCGGCAATAGTGATGACCAATCGGGTCCGGGTGGGGATGGTGACTGGGGAACTGGTGCTGATGATGAACGGCCCGGAATTGGTTATGATTTTCAGTTCGAGTTTTCATTTGGTGCCGTGACCGACTACTTTGGTTACTACAAAGGTAATGATGGACACTTAAGTTCCAACAAGCGTATTCAAGATAGTCATTATTATCAGGACTTTTCATATGTTCTTAAGTCAGCAGAGTCTATTAAAAAATATAAGTCTGTTCTTAAGAAATTAATTCACCCCGCTGGACATGAGATATTTGGAAAAATTTCCTTATCAAACAGTGTATCGTTTGGAACAAAATGGCACAGTCAAACTCAAGCGTATGAAATTCCAATCATTGGTCACTACACTCCCTACAATTTCAACACCTCACAGAATTTAAGAAGAAATAGTTCCGATGTGGATTTATACCCACATGGTTTCAATCCCCGGGCAACTGGTGGTGCAAGTTCTGATGGTCACATATATGGACTGTGTGGTGGAAGACTGGAGTTAACCAGTCCGAGATTAAATTCCAATGATTCTTATCGAGGATTTACCGAGGGAAGTTTTGTTCGTGGACAGGTAATTAGTAATGGAATGACAACTGATGGAGGAACCGGCACGGTCGCTACTTGGTATCTTCATCGTTCATCTCTGACAGGTGGGTCGGCCGGTAGTGGAGTTTTATTCCTACACGGAGTTACTGGATTTTTCCCTCTAGGTTCTACGATAACCAACCTTGGATTTTATGCAACATTAGGCACAGCAGAAAGCACCGAACCGATTCAACCAGGCAACGGGACAGTTTATATTGAAGATGGATTAACTGCACATCAAACTGATGGTATGCCATTGGGTACGGGTGGTACTGATGCCGCATATGGTGGTTCTGCGGCCGCACAAGGATTTAACTATGACTGTTGGGGTATATTCATACATCCAAATAGTAGAGGGTGGAATAAGATTCCTTCTGGTATATCCTTTGGTGCTGTTGGACTTAGATGGTTTTTCCACATGCCATTTGGCAACCACTTCCATTCCAACCCAACCGTTTCTACATGGTTGAACCCGAGTGGTGCGACTTCTGGATATCCATACTACGGGTCGGACTCGAATGGATACTACAGTTTACCTGGCGGAATATCTTCTGGTTCTGCAAATCTTGGAGGAACATCTTGCTGTTCTTCTTGTACCTGAGTTAATTTAGAGGACTATATATTACTATGAGTAATAACGCTTTAAGAAAAAACTGGAGTAGGCAATTTGCCAACGATTTGGTTCGCTCTCTAAATGAGTCCGACGCCAACAACTATTATTTGTTCGTTGGTAAAATCACTGCTTGGGATGACGAATCCGTTCCACCAACAGAAATTGATAGCGACTTTTATGGAAACGACGCATGGAGAAATGCACTAGCACTGAAAAGACTTGATGCAGATAATATCATGTTGGTTGTTCCAAGGATTAATTGGACGAGTGGAATAGTTTATCAACCATATGACGCTGAGTTAGATTTACACGATAGTGCCAATTTACTAAAGTACTATGTTATAACTGATACATTTAAAGTATATAAGTGTATCGGTAATAATGGTGCAGGACAATCCACAGTACAACCATCACACACAACACATCATATTGTAACAGAGTCTGATGGTTACAGATGGAAGTTCTTATATGAATTAACTGAAATCATGAGAAACTTCATGACAGATGAATACATTCCTGTTAAGTACATTACACAAAAAAATGAAAACGAAACAATTAACCAATTACAGACTCAAGAGTATGCCATAGATGGTACGGTAGATTATGCCACCGTAACCTCCGTAGGAAATAAAGTATACTCTTCATCCGTGACAACCTCGACTCTATTTGGTGGTGAGTTTGAATCGGGTGCAACAAGAATTAGATTAAACCAAAGTGCATCGAATATTGGTCAGGCGTACAAGGGATATTGTTTGTACATAGATGATGGTAGAAGAGATGAGATTGGTAAAATTAGAGAAATCACTGACTACGATGGACAAACAAAAATAGCAACAATTTCCTCGCCCATCGGTGCAAAGATTTACTTACCAGATACAGAGGGAAGAAAAGGTTCTTCTTATAAAATCCTCCCACTTCTAAAGGTACACGGAGATGGTGAGGGTTGTCAGGCAATTCCTGATGTAAACACTGCAAATGAAATCAACGGTATTAAAATTGTTACAGCAGGATCTGGATATAAAGACACCAGAGTTGAAGTAGTGACGACTGCGGCATCGGGAACAACAGATAGTGTATTTAAATTATATGTTTCACCCAACGGTGGACATGGTGTCGATGCAACCAGAGAATTGCAGGCAACACGGGCGATGATTCTTATGTCGGCAGATGAGGGAGATAAGGACTCTGATTGGCCGGCAGAAAATGATTTTAGACAGTTTGGAATTGTAAAGAATCCCATACTGAATCTTCCAGACGAGACAACGGTTGCTGGTAATGAATGGACTAGAACAACTGAGTTGGTAATACTTAAACCATATGGTGTAACTGCCTCGTATAACTACGATTCGGTAGACGGCACTTATAAGGTAGGTAACTCCATAATTGGATCTGAAACTCAAAGCACGGCAAAGATTCTTTCGTTTAAAGATGAACCAGATTCAGACTATTCAATAATTGATATCGAAAACATTCGTGGTAAATTTGCACAGGCCAATCCACTAAAAGATGAGTATCGGTTTGTAATGAATTCTGTTGTTGGTTCGTTCATCGATGGTGAGACAGTAACTCAGTATGTTGGAAGCACCACAGATTCGGGGAGTACTGCGGAAGGTTTATTGAGGTCTTTCCAGACTTCTCCACACATTGAACTTGTGGTTACTGGCGTTACTGGTGCATGGAGCGGTTCAACTGGAGATATTGTTGGGACATGCAGTGGCGCTTCGGCGGGTGCTGGTATCTTGAGTTTCCAAGTTGCAGGCGGAGAACTCATCAAGCAATTCCAGACAGACTCGACTGGAGACTTCAGTTATGTGACTATTGATGTAGATAATAAACAAGATTACGGCAGAATCGTCCAACAAAATACAACAAAGATTGATTTGGGTCAGTCACCAACTTACAGATTAACTCACAAATTACAGGTTACAGGAACAGGATTTACAGATACATATTTTGGTGAGGACACTGGTGTGACGCAGGAACATCCTGTCTTTGCAACGGAAACTTCATCCAGAGTCGCTTGGTTTAAGGCCCACAGTGGAACGACGGGTGACTTATATGTGAGTAATGTGCTAGGAGGATTTACGACAGGAAGCACACTAGAAACTGCCCCGAGTGTTTCAATTACTGTCAATAAGGTAATTGAACCAGAAGTTGTTTTAGGTTCGGGGGAACTGTTATACATACAGAATATAAGACCCGTAGAAAGAATTAGAGAACAGGAAGAGGAATTCAAGATTCTCTTGGGATTCTAAGGAGCATAGGATTAAATGGCATACGACCAAACACTATTTAACAGAACGCCATATTATGACGACTTCAACGAGGACAAAAAGTTCTTGCGGATGTTGTTTAGGCCGGGTTATGCTGTACAAGCAAGAGAACTAACTCAAGCACAGACTATATTACAAAATCAAATTCAAAGATTTGGTGACCACATCTTCGAGGAAGGTGCGAGAGTTCTTGGTGGTGAGATTGCTTCTCAGAATGCATACTTCCTTAGAATAAAAAGACAAGTCCACGACAATTCCACTCAAACAAGACCGGAATTGGTAAAAAGTGATTGGGAAGGTTTTGAAATCACGCAGGAGAACGATGGTGTAACAACCAGAGCAAGGGTTCTTGAAGTAATTGACCCCAGCGGTGAACTAGATGACTACTATGTCTTTATCATTCAGTTCATCTCCGGTTCTGAGTTTAGGCCTGACACACATGTTGCCTCCAGCAATCCTGCTCACAATCGACAGTGTACTGTCCCCGGTGCAATCACAGATAAAGCAAATCCAAATGACGCTATAAATCAACCGGACATGGGCGTACAAGGTCTTGCCAAAGTAACATCAATTAACGATGGTATCTTTTATACTAGTGGTTACTTTGTCAAGAACGAATTCCAGTCCTTGAGTCCATATACCAAAGACTCACAGGGTAGAAGAAATTTCACATATCCAACCACAGTTGTTGGATTTGAAGTTCAACAGATAATCGTTGCATCAGATGATGACCCAACTCTTCGTGATCCTGCCAACGGCACATATAACTACAATGCGCCTGGGGCGAACAGATTTAAATTAAATCTAAAATTAAACTTCTCCTCAGCAGACAACCATGACAATAGCAAGTTTATTGAACTATTGACATACGAAGAAGGAAAGGTTACTAAGCAAGTAATTATTACCGAATATTCTTCCTTAGAAGATACTCTCGCAAGAAGGACTTTTGACGAATCTGGTTCATATACTGTTCGACCGTTTGAGATAGATATTCGAGAACACAAACTTCTTGGAGATAACCGAGGAGTGTATGCCGATGGTGATGAAGACAAAGCGGTCGCAGTTTTAAATCCAGGCAAAGCGTATATCTTTGGTTATGAATTTGAAACCCAAGCACCAGAATTTCTTTCCATCAAAAAGGCAAGAGATATCAATCACCAGTTAACAACTGGCGACTCTGTGAGTGTTCCATACCAGTTAGGACAGTATTGTGTTGGTGATGTTCTTGGTGCAATAAACTCGAACGACACTCTTGAAGAACCATTCCAAGGGTGGTTGAAGTTAAATGATGTAACTGGTAATAACGGAACCGAATCGAAAGCAAGAGTAAGATTCTATGTAAGACAACAACTTCCTGATTTCGGTGACTCATTCGTGCTTGCTGGTACTGCGAATATTGTACATATGGAAAAGGATGACCATAGGTGGCAAGCACAAGAAGATTGCGACTCATGGGACGGAGAAAACTCTCCCGGTTGTGATTTTGGCACTAGGGCCGATAGAATCAACGAAAGACGATATAGTGGTATGTGGAGATTCTACTTCGATGATATCGATAGAACTCCCATTGAAAGTTCAAACGAAGGTTATGCGTGTGCCGACTTAGACCTTATGGTTTTCCCAAATGACGGTGGACCTATTACCGAAGTTTATATGGTATTGGCGACTGACCAAGACCTGCATATTTACAATTCGACGGAGTTTGACCCTGAAACTGCGAGTCCAAACCAAGACATCTATGCTAGATGCATCGCAGGAGGACAGTTCCGGTCATTTACTAACCCGGACTACAATCCAGATGATCCATTTGCCGCTCCAGAGACTCTATATTACTACCCATTCAAAGCGGCCGAAAATAATAAGTTCCTACACAATGACAACGAAACCACTTCGTTGGTTTTTGATTTTCCAGAAGCATCCTTTACCAAGGATGTGAATAGACTTTCATACTCCACACAAGTTTTAATTAAGATTCCCGCCGACAGTATTGAGGTTGACCAGAATACTCTTTCAACCATCAACATCAGTCTAGGTTCTGGAGAAGACCAGTTACCACAAGGATTCAAGTTCTTTGGTGCGATTCCTGGCGGAGAAAATCAAGGAACTTCTTTCCCAATCACAGACCCGGACAAAAGAGCATATTACTCTATGCATATTTCTCCATCTTCGATTGGCGGTGGTGATTTGCCACACAACTGTCCGATGCAGTTAGATAATATTTCTATGGTATTAGACTCTTCTCGAAGAAACATGACCATCACGGGTATCATTAATACTGATGTAAATGGAGATTCACAGGGAATCAATCCAACTCTGGATTATGTTCTCAGAGCAACTGTCGTTTTCGACGGAGAAGTAGACGACCAATCTACGATTAGAACTAAAATCAAGAGAACTAGTGAAATGTATCTGGGTGGTAGGTATGATACAAATGCATATCCACCAGTTGGAACTCTTGTTACATACGGGTATGAAGATCAGGATGACTCTGCCCAAAATCCAAACTCTGGAGGTTTCCCATCAGAGGATGTTGCAACAGGACAATACTACTATGAGTTGCCAAACTCAGACATTCATAAGATAGTCTCCATCCAAACAGACGGCGGAGATGATTTGATGAATGATTTCATCCTCGACAATGGTCAGAGAGATACAGAGTATGATTATGGTAGATTATACATCAAAGCAAATGTAAGAAACAAATATTGCCATCAAACTCAAATTGGTGAGGGTGGAAGAACAACCGAAGACGGTCCTCAAGTCTTCCATGTTAATTATGAATGGATGGAGCATGTTGGCAGAGGGCCTTTGTTGGTAAATTCATACATCAACCCACTGTCATACGATTATGATGAAGATGCGGTTGACTCAACTTCTGGTATGAGATATTCGGACATTCCAGTGTTTACCAGTCCCAAAACTGGAGAAACAATCCAGTTGTCTCATGCCATCGACTTTAGATATGTTCGACCAACAAAACAGGGCGATACGAATACTAGTATTTTGGCATATATGCCAAACCCAGCAGGACAATCCTTTACTCCAAGAACAACTAGAGCAACGGATGAAATTACCGCAGATTACACATACTTCTTACCGAGAATTGACAAGGTTGTTCTCACAAAGAGATTGAGTGACGAAGACACCACATTCGATATCTTAGAAGGCATACCCTCTCTAGAACCTGTAGCACCAGACGATAGAGAAGACTCCATGACTTTGTATCAATTGACCATTCCTCCATTCACATATAATGTGGAGGATATCAGAACAAAGTACATTGAAAACCGAAGATACACCATGCGTGATATTGGAAAGATTGAAGACCGTGTTAGTGGTCTTGAATATTTTTCAACTCTAAGTGACCTTGAACAACAAGCGGCCTCTGCAACTTTGGTTTTGACTAAAGAAGTACAGGGTGATGAGGGTTCAGAAAAACGAGATGTCATCGCATTTAAGAGTGCGATTCTTGTAGATTCATTCCGAGGACACGGTATCGGAGATGTTGCTAACAATGACTACAGATGTTCGATTGACTTTGAGAGTGGTACACTTAGACCATCTTTCAATGCTGATGCACTTAAATTAGTTCATGGAACTAGCGCCGGTACAAACGGAATTACTATCGACGCAAACCATATCTGTCGAATTGACCACGGTTCCACAATCACCTATCTAGAACAACTCCAGACAAGTGATACTAAAAAGGCAAACCCATTCTACTTAACCAACTGGATGGGTAAAATCGACTTAGAACCATATGGTGATTATTGGTGGGACACAAACTATAGACCAGTCATTAAGGTGAACACCATCGGTGAGGCCGATGCATGGAAGTCTGTTGAATATTCTACTTTCAATGCCGGTAAAGGATTCGGTAGTCAGTGGAATGATTGGCAATCTATGTGGCATGGTCTTGAAGTTTCCTCTGATGATGATTCTAGATTTGCGGTAAACAACTCAATTACCACACCACGGTCTAAAGATACTTCTACAAATCTACCAAAGAGATTTGAAGATAATGACCAGAGTGTGTCCAGAACAACTGAATCTATTGCACAGAAGAAAACTCGAATTGGTATTAACATTCGGTCTATTCCAGATAGAATTAAAAAGTTCCTTGGAAACAGAGTTGTCGATGTGAGCATCATGCCATTTGTTCGTCCTCTTGAACTGACAATCAACGCACATGGACTCAAACCCAATACAAATGTATACTGTTTCTTTGATGGGGTAAATGTCACAGAATCATGTACAATTAATGGTGCAGGACCTACTGGTGGTGTTTGGAGAACGGGTGTTGATTCTGACGCAGGTAGAATTTCAAACATGAAGTTTACAATCCCTGCTGGTCGGTACGAAGCAGGCGAAAAGCAGTTTAGAATTATCGACGAATCAAACAACGATGTAGAATTTGCCACGACCGCTGCCGAGTCAACCTTCTATTCTCAGGGACTTAAATTGTCCAGAGACTCTGGTGCAGTTTCAATCAGACCACCTGTTCTACGAAGACAGACAGTCAGCAGTGAGAGATTGGTAACTAACGCATTTAGTAGAGAAACCGTTTTTGATAACAATTCAAACACACAATATATCGACCCTCTTGCCCAAACATTCACAATTCCTGCCAATGAATATCCAGGCGGAATGATGCTTGATGCGATTGAAGTTTTCTTTGCGAAAAAGCACACCGACCTACCAATTACATTACAAATCAGACCAACTGTTCAAGGTTCTCCGCATAGTTCAATTATCATTCCATTCTCAGAAGTGGTAAAGTATCCTCCTGATATCTCATTGAATGATACGGCGATTGGTGCAACAAATGCAACCAGATTTGAATTTACAACTCCAGTGTTCCTCGAACCTGGCGAATATGCTCTCTGTTTTGTTACCAATACCGGCGATTATGAATTAATGAGTGCTAGAGTTGGTGATTTTGATATTGCAACCGGAGATACCATCGTCCAGAGACAATATGTCAATGATTTATATGAACCACAAAATGGTTCGGTTGCTCTCCCATCTAGCACTGAAGACCTAGCGTTCAGAATCATTCGAGCAAACTATGATTTGACTACAAGGTCAATCACATTTGAAAACACAGCAATTGGTGCAACAACAGATGTTGATATGGTTTATCTAAACGCTAAGGATTTACAGTTAGCAGGAACTTCTACAAACTACACTCTAACACTTTCTGGAACTAGCAATTCTTCGTTTAGTGAGATGTTAAACAAGAATACAAATACTCCTTTAGATGAGAGAAGACAAATAAACAATGCTGGAACGGCAAAGTTGTTTGTTGAAATGACTTCTCAAAACTCACACATTGGTCCAATGCTTGATGTTTCTCAAAGTTCTCTCATTACTGTGAAGAATAATGTCAGTGATGTATTTGATACTGAGACTGAAGAAATGCCCGAAGCAATGGACGATGC
>CEON01118881.1_pt1 | contig 10647 bp, 11 predicted proteins | sample 530291 | NCBI WGS metagenome assembly CEON01 (sample SAMEA2619888, study PRJEB7988) | marine metagenome | biome: marine biome (ENVO:00000447); feature: surface water layer (ENVO:00002042); material: "saline water (ENVO:00002010), including plankton (ENVO:xxxxxxxx)" | depth 5 m
GGTCCAGCATCCCTGTCAACCATTTTTTTCACAAGCTGTATAAAGTTGCAGGTAGGTTTCCATCCTAATTCTTCGCGAGCTTTTGAAGAATCTCCAAGTAATAAATCTACTTCCGCTGGCCTATAAAAATCTTTATTAATTTCTACAAGACAATCGTTGCCGTGAAAATATTTCTCATTAATTCCTTTACCCCTCCACTCAGATACCGATCTATGAAAACCAACAAAATTAAATGCTTCTATTACAAACTCTCTTATTGTGTGTGTTTCATTGGAAGATAAAACATAATCTTTCTCTTTTCCTCTTTCTTGATTAAGCATTAACCAAACGCCTTTAATAAAGTCTTCTGCATCGCTCCAATCTCTTCGTGCATCTACATTTCCCAATTGTAGAGGTTTGATGACTCTGCCTGTTTCAAACTCTTTAAGAATTCTTGCTACATTTTTTGTTATTTTTCTTGTTACAAACTCCTCTCCTCTTCGCACTCCCTCATGGTTAAATAACCATCCCTGAACGGCATAGATATCATAAGAATCTCTGTATACCTTGACTAAATGCCTAGCGGCGCACTTAGATGCTCCATACGGACTTCTGGGGCGCAATGGGTGCTCTTCTGACTGTGGAGATGTAACAACATCCCCAAATTCTTCAGAGCTTCCTGCGTTGTAATATCGACAATGTGGAGCATGACGACGAATAGCCTCTAGTTGATGCAAAACAGCCATACAGTTAGTTTGCATATGATTGAAGGGCATGTCCCAACTGCTACCAACAAAGGAATTTGCTGCAAAATTGATAAAGTAATCGGGCTTGTGTTCCGATATGACTCTTTCTGTGTTTTGTGGGTCTGAAACATCTAAATCAATAAGAAAGAATCTATCGTTACCTTGTAAGTGTTTTATGTTTTTATGATTCTCAACACTTAACCTTCTTACTCCTCCAATGATTGTGTGTTCCGTATTTTTAAGAAGGTAATCAGCCATCAAGCTGCCATCTTGACCTGTAACTCCTGTAACAATTATTTTTTTAATTTCAGACATTTTCTAAATACCAGTTATAAGTTTTTCTTAATCCTTCACACAATGTAGTTGTAGCTTTAAATCCTAAAAGCTCTTCTGCTTTGCTTGTATCTAGACAGCGCCGTGGTTGACCGTTAGGTTTATCACTGTCATATACAATTTCCCCATCAAACCCAACTATCATTGCTATTTTTTTAACTAGGTCTTTGATTGTGATTTCAGAACCAGTTCCAATATTGATGGGTTCAGGATCGTCATGTTTATCCAAGGCTAGCTCGATAGCCTCTGCACAGTCTCCCGCATACAAAAACTCTCGCGAAGCGCTTCCATCACCCCAAACTTCTACAGAATCCAGATTGTTTACTTTTGCTTCGTGTAGTTTTCTAATCAAAGCAGGTATGACATGGGAACTGTCGAGGTCAAAATTGTCATTTTCTCCATACATATTAACAGGAATGAGATGAATGAAGTTATCACCATACTGGTCATTGTAAGCCTTACAGCCAACTAATAAACTTTTTTTAGCAATACCATAAGGAGCGTTAGTTTCCTCTGGGTATCCATCCCAAATATTTTCCTCCTTAAAGGGAACGGGTGTGAATTTTGGGTAGGAGCAAACACTACCTAACGTAATTAATTTTTTGACTTTCACATGGTTAGCCATGGCTAAAATATTTATGCTCATCATAGAGTTCTTAGCAAAGAAATCTGCTGGAGATTTTTGATTAGCTCCTATTCCCCCACAAACAGCAGCTAAGTGAATAATTGCCTCTGGTTTATGATTTGATAAATAATTATAAAGGTGAACTATGTCTTGCACGTTTAGCTCAGAGCTATTGGGTGTTAGTAGCTCATGCTTGTCCTTTAATCTTTCAACTAAATGATGACCCAAAAAGCCATGTGATCCTGTAATTAATATTTTCATTTTAAAAAGTCTGCCAAAAGTGAGTCGATGGCCTGTTTGTAATTTGAATATGGGCGTGGTGCTACAAGTTCTGTGTAGTGTCCATTTTTTAGAGCTTCGGGGTCATAGTTGAACTTGCCACCGTGAAGGTGTAATCCTCTGTCAATTCTTCTGGGTAGCCACTCTTTTCTGAACATACCCAATTTAACAAAGACACTATCATCTACGTTTTTAGAATAACTATCAATGCAATGTGAGGCGTAGCATTCATCTAATCCCCATAGGTTAGGCGGTAAGTTATAATTCCCTCTGTGTGAAAATACTTTTTTTATTTCATCTTCCCACCTTTCTTCCATTTTAAATATTTTTTTAAATGTAGAACCTTTCGCGGAAACATGGGAGGTGGGATAAAATGCCTCAGAAATATTACTGTGGTATCCTATAGTGTCAGGCGAATACCCTTCATAAGCATCATCAAATCCAATTACATATTTTTCTTCATCAATATCTTTTAACAGGTCGAAATAAAAATCAGAAAGAAATGTCTCATCTATTCCAGAAGTAACACAAACGTCATTTGGAAATTGTGAACATGCCCAATATAACGCCCAAGTTACAGACCAGTCTACTCCTTCGTGCGCCCGCCGCAACTGATTGGAAGTGAGGGAGTTATGCGGCGTTACCTCTTCTACTTTGTCAACTCTAATGATGTCTCCATGGTCCTCAGAGACACCGCTATTACTAAGCTCTTCCGAGCTTCCTACATAAATTAGAGTGGGGCGCAAATTGAATCTTTTGCTCCAAATAGGAGAAAAAATATTCCAAAAATCCGCATAAGTGGGGTTATTGTTTAGTGCTGTTATAATTCTATCTACCTTCATGGAATTAATTATTATTAAGTGTATCTAGGGTTTCATAGACAAACGACCTGGGATTGGTAATAGATTCATTGGTTATGTCTTCGGGGTAACGCTTGCCTATATTATTATTATAGTAAACTTGGGTTTGCCTAAGGAATTTATAGAAATTTTTATAAGAGGCTTGAAACCTGCCATTAACCATTAGAGTCCCGCGACCCCACTCGTTTCTCATTAAATAGTTAAAAGACTCACTTCCCATGCTTATATCAGCGCTTTGGGAAACTGTCTTTTCTAGGGATTTTTTACTAATGTCAAAAATGTATTTTTCTTCTGTATCTGTTAATTCTACCACCGCTCCTTCAAAAGTAGAATGCAATTCTATTAGCTTATCCCATGAGTTATTCTTTTTTAACTTAGATCTCATAAACTCGAAAGACTGCTGTAGTTCTTCTTCGTTAATTCTGATCGACTTGTGTATTGGTTCTCTTTTCTTTTTAAACTGCTCTTCCCACTGCCAAACGCCTTCAGAGCAATTTCTATCCTCACCCACAACCCACTCTTCTCCCACATAAAGTGTGATTATTTTTTTAGTATAGCTATAATAATCTACAAAGTATTTAATGGGTATTGCTGCATTGTTGCAAAAAGAGTTTTCTTCGTGAGAAAACCACGAAAAACTTGCGAAGGGGACAATATATTCAGGTTTAAGGTGTTTTATCTGTTCATTAGTTTTTTGGAAAATCATTTTGTGGGCCGTGGAAATAGCATCTAGGTCTCCATCATTTCCAGTCCAGTTGGCTAATCCAAATTGAGTGAGGAGCACATCAATCTTGCCTAGTTTTTTTAAGGGAGCTAATTCTTCCTCATTTTCTAACCTGCAATCATTAAGGTTAACTATTGTCTTGTCTTCATGTGTAATCGAGATCCAAGAATCAAAACCCCCTTCTTTCCCAATGCAGATTTTTACGTCTTCTATGAAAAAATCCTTCCCCTCCTCTATTTCAACAACCTTAAAGCCAAGTTTCTCGCAAAACTTTTTTACTTTTTGATCAGGCGCAAACTGAAAAAGAATTGTTATTTCTTTTTTCTTTTGTTCTGAAATTTTTCTTAGATCAGCAATGCTAAAGTGGTCTGGATGCTCATGAGAATACCAAAGATAATTAAAATCTAAATCGTTAATGTCAATTTCATTATCAACCATAAGGTTCCATCCATTATTAAAACAGGAACCTGTATACCATGGATCTGTTAGAATTTTAACATCTCCGCAGTCAAAAATGGCGCTAGCGTGATTGATGAATTTAATTTTCATTTTTAATAACTCTGCTCCTTAATGATGAAGATGAGTATTGATGATTTCTGCTATTATATATTATTCGGTGGCTTCTTCCATCCAAATCCTTGCCTGTGAACTGTTTACCACGCCAGTCTTCACCAATAAACCTAAAATCTAAAGGTAGCGCAGTCAACAACTCTAATAAGTCTTTTTCTGTTTCGTAGGGAATTACCTCAGATACAAACTTGACAGCGCTAAGTTGAACATATCTCTCCACAACCGATTGAATTGGGATGTTTTTTTCTGGCCTTTCCGTATTCGGGTTTAAGTGGAGGCCAACAATAAGTTTATCACATTTAGTAGCACATTCCTCAAGCATTAAAATATGACCAGCATGCAAAAGGTCAAAAGCACCAGCGGTAAAGCCAACTTTCATTATATAGTTGAATGAAGAAAAATTTGATGAAGGCACTCCACTATTCCATAGTCATCGGAGTCTACCCAGTAATTAATTGAAGCTGTGTTTTCTGCTTTTTCCCTTAAGGTGTTATTTTCATTAAAACCAGTTAAAACAACATGTTTTGTTTCTACATCTTGGCAATATTTAAGGCAATTAATAATATTTTTTGATTCTCCAGAAGAAGAAATTAATATTACCAAACTTCTTGGGCGCTCAAGTTGTCTCAAAAACATTGTAAAAGCCTCATCTTGACCATAATCATTAATATAACATGTTAATCTTGACGGGTCTGAAAAAGAGATGGCTTTTTTACCCAGCACCTTGGTATAATCTTGTGCAATATGTGAAGCTATTGAATTGCTACCCCCATTGCCTAAGATAATTATCTCTCTGTGATCGTCCACTAGAGATTTTAAGTTTTCACATAGTGTTGTTTCTTCTAATTGAGCGAGAAGATGTCGTAATTTTTCTATATTCATATCTTAAATGATTTAGCGCCTCCATTGGCTATTTCAATTTCAATAGAGTCTTCTAGGTTAATGTGGTTAGATGTGACACAGAAGAAATATCCTCCTCCACCTGCTCCACATAAGCGATGAGAGAGGATTGCGGGATTATCCTCTAGCAATAAATCTAAATCTCTTAGGGATTTGTTGGAGACAACGTGAGGAGTTTGTCTTTTTTTTATGCGCCAACCATCATTAATTGTCTTAAGGGCTTTGTCAATGAGATCTTTCTCGATATAGTCTTTTAAATTTGAAGCGCACTCAAAAAAAGGAAAGAGGTTAGACTCTACTGTTGTCTCTAAACACTTTGTGGATTGCCTCGTTATATTAGTGGGCATCAACCACATTTTAAAATCTTTAAAAATCTTAGAGTCTAGGTGTGTAATTTTGGGGCTTTGCGAATACTCTGAAAACTCCATATGCTTTAAGCCGCTCATTCCGCAACCGTAAGGGTCTTGTCTTCCTGTTAATGGGTTAAATGTTCTCTCTATTTCTAACGCTATTTTACAGATTTCAAAATTAGATTTCTTTAAATCATAAAAATCGTTGAATGCTTTTAAAATTGCAATGCAAAAGGATGAAGAAGAAGCTAACCCACTTCCCGTGGAATAAATGTCACTATTAAATGTTATAGTGACAGGACCATTATCATAGCGCCTAAAGACTTCTCTGGCTAAATTATTCTTAATATTTTTCCAGTGTTTAACTTTCTCTGGGCGAGAATAGTTAATAATATACTCGTCACGGTGATTATTGTGTATCGAAACCGAGGTATATAAATTGCAAGGAAAGCTAACAACATGACCTGAGCCGTGTGTCGTTATAAATTTTTCTAAATCTGTTCCTCCACCCGCAAGAGAAACTCTTAAAGGACATTTAGCTACAACCATTTTTATTGTAAGAAAATTTTATTAAATGTGTTCATTATCACTTCTGGTTTAAATTGATCATAGCAATTCCAGTTTTTTTCGGGTTCTGGAGTAAAATTAATTAGTTTCTCATACATTTCTTCTGCATTATTATAATAGATACCTTTTTCACCTAAGGTCTCAATGTGATGCTTATCTTTCGATAAACTCCATGTGATAATTGGTTTGTTAAGGCTAGAGAATTCGCCACAGGCGCAACCAAAGCTTTCTCCTTCGGCCCTCGCGTGAATCATAGCATCACAAGTGTTTATAAATTGAGATTTAATCTTAAGATCTGCGGAAGGTTCTAACTTTAGAGCGCGGGGGTGAGAAAATGAAAGGTTCGTATTTTGAAACAAGAAATATGTATTTTCATCTGAGTGTAGAACATGCTCCACTACATTATCTGCCCAAGGTAAATTCCAACCATACTCTCCACCAGTTCTTCCAAAAACTCTAGCTGACAATGGAATTCCTAGCTCTTTGCGTAAATTGCCCTCGTCCTTTGAGAGAGGTGTAATCATGCTGGGGACAGCAGGATAGCGACCACCAGAGGCGACCTTGCTTAGCCACTCTGAAACATAAGCATATACATCTCCATGTGGGTCACAAACTGGAGCAGCACATAATACCAGTGTTTTACATATCCGAGAAACAACGCCGTCATTGTTTCCAAATTTTTGCATATAAAGAGCATCACAATTTTGTGAAGCAATTACCTCGTCTAACAGGGGAACTGTTATCCTGCTGTTCCATGTCCAGTTTTCTTCTGGACTGTTTAAGGTAAAAATATCAGAGAACCTAGTTTGGAATTTCTGAATGACAGACGGATGATTTGCGTGATTCCCCTTATTATAAATGATAACAGATTCGTTACCAAGTAACTTTTCATTGTAATCAGCGAAATCATAAAGAGTTATTTCAGTTCCACCAAGAGAAAGGTGAGGGGAATAAAAAGCAATTTTCATTTCTCATGAATTGTATACGGAGTTATATTTTGTAATAATTCCTTTTAAATATGATTGGTGGATTTTGGGCGTTACAAAAGGCTTAGCAAATTTTGTCTGTTTTTTGCTTAATTTTTCCGCAACAGAAGGGTTTTTATTTAGCCAATTTACGGTGGCTTCCCAATCTATTTCATCAACATGCAGGAAGGCTCCAAAAGTTTTAAAGTAGTGATAATACCAGGACATATCATGACGCTTTGGGGTAAGGTAAATACAAAGAGAGTTTGAATACATCGCCCATAAAAGTCTGTCCCAACAATTTGTTTCTCCGTTGATGTTAAAAATGTATTTATACTTCATTTGATCAGATGGAGCGACAAAGCCACCCTCAATCTTTTTCCAGTCGTATTTTTCTAGATACTCCGCATGCCCATTCGGAGTTACGTTCATGAAGAAGTTTGTTATTTTAAAGTCTGCTATCTCTGAGTCTTGGTTTTCCCAACAGAACGTAAATCTTTGATTTTCTTTGGGGTTGGCTCCTCCGCAATAACTTCCTGCAAATACGGCTCGATCATTTTTGCTAGAAAAATCTATATCCCACTCTCCAAAATAATTAACTAACTGTGCAACGTTAAAGATGTGAGGGTCGGGAATTAAAATATTGCGATCATTTTTGCGACGAGTAAAACATAAGCGAGGAGCACCATCATCATAAAAAGTTAAATCATCGCCAAAGTAAATAATTGTTTCAAAATCTATATCGGAAAAATCTAACCCACAACCAGATAAAAGATTCATAAAGGTTCTAATTCTGGAATGGTCTTGGGTGTCGTGTTCCCTGAAAATGTGAACTCCCCCCTTGTTAATTCGTGCGTGAATTTCTTGCGGTCTTAATTCTGAGCTTTCTAGGTTTTTAAAGTCCCCCTTTGTCAAGTGAGAGATTTCTTTGTTAACACAAAAATCTACAATTTGTTTTTCGGTCATGACTGCTGTGTGTTTATCCAGTCTAAAAGGTTGGTTTCTGGCTTCCACCCCAAAATATATTCAGCCTTAGAATTACCCGCTAAGCTTTCTTTAATTTCACCCAGACGAGGCTTAATGAAAACATAATCTCCTTTAATGTGTTCTGCTATTTCTAGAATGCTGTAATTTCTACCCGTTCCAATATTAAAGGTTTCTCCTGAAACTTTATCATTGTCTAGATTGGCGGCTAAAACATTAGCCCTAACAACATCCCCAACATAGGTGAAGTCTCTTCTTTGAGTCCCGTCACCAATGACGGTCATAGGTTCTCCATCTCCTTTTTGTCTTAAAAAGATTCCAATGACGGGCGCATATTGGCCTTTTAATGGTTGCCTCTCACCGTAGACATTGAAATATCGCAGGATTGAGGTTTGTAAACCAAAGAGGTTTGTATACATTTTGCAAAACTCTTCTCCTGCCACTTTGCTCACTGAATATGGATTAAGGCAGTCGTTTGTCATTACCTCCACATTCGGAATGGTGTTTTTGATTCCATAAGAGGCAGAAGTCGAGCTATATACTACTCTTTTTACCCCAGATTCTTTTGAGCACTGTAGAATAGTGCAAGTGCCAACCGTATTAACTTGAGCCGCCAGAATTGGATTCTTTAGAGTGGGCTGAATACGAGACTCGGCGGCAAGATGAAATACTATATCCACCCCATCAAACAATGGCCTGATATTTTCATAGTCACAAATATCCAATTTGTGATTTTCTGCTTGATCATTCCAATAAAATGAATCGTGTGATTCACTTGATTCATTATCTATGACTTTTACTTTCCATCCTAGACTTATAAGATAATCTGTTAGATTAGATCCAATAAACCCCGCACCACCAGTAATAATCGCTGTTTTTTTATTTTGCATTATGCTTAAGGCTGTTTATTAGGGATTTAACCCTTTTCGTATAGGAATGCGTGGAAGAAAGAAATTCTCCCTGCTTGGATATTTTATCAAGTTTGTCCTTATTGTCTAAATAATACTTTAATTTTTCCGTTAATGAGTCAAGGTCGCGATAAAAAATCACATTTTCCCCATCTCTGAAACCAAGATAGTCATACATGTGATTATGATCTGTTATTAGCGCCGTTCCGCATCCAATCGTTTCAAAATTGCGATAATTTAAATCGTTAAACATATTTTTATTAAAGTGCAGTTTTGTTTTGTTTATTGTCTCAACCATTTTGTCACCAATAACGAAAATGTGCTGCTGCAAATTAAAAGTTTGAGTTAAAAAATCTAAAAGACCCTTTCTATTAACGTGGTTGCCCACAAAAGACAGATCAATTGATTTGTCTAGTTTAAGGTTTTTTATTTTTTTATCGCAGAAGGCATTTGGAAACCAAAGGTGGTGTGACTCTCTGACATAATCTAAGGTAGAATGTAATAGTAGTTGATATTTTCCTTTTTTGAAGATTTCCTCATAGGGTTCCTCACCTCGACAATGTGCGTCGATACTCCATAACATCTTAAATGGCTTGTTACATTTTGATAAATCGGGAAGCCACTCGTCTCCGTAATTTTCTAAATTTAAAATAAAATCAAAACTGTTAAAATCAGGTGGGTTTTTGAAATTTTCATAACCCTTGCCATATACTGTGGGTTCCCACCCCTCTTCTTTAAATGCTCGATAAAGACACAAGCACTCCCTAAAGTCTGAGTTTTCGGGATGGCGACCTGCTTCTTGTATTATTAATATTTTCATAGAAACTTGTGGTGGCGAGCAGGATTTCCTTTAACTAGGGATTTATTTGCAATATCTTTTGTTACAACTGAGCCAGCGGCAACCATGCAATCCTCTCCCAGAATTGTTCCGCACACTATAGTTGAATTTGCACCCACAGATGCACCTTTCTTAATCAGGGTCTTTCTAAACCTTGATTGCCAATTTCCAGAAGAGCGTGGATACAGATCGTTTGTTGTTACTACATTTGGACCAATAAAAACATCGTCTTTTATAACAACCCCTTCGTATATGAGAGAATGGTTTTGTATTTTACAATTATTACCAATGACTACATTTGGCCCTATGTGGACCCCCTCTCCTATTATACAGTTTTTGCCAATTTTAGCGCCCACACTAATATGGGAAAAAGCCCAGATATAAGTGCCTTCACCTATGTTCTCAGACTCGACTATGCTGCTGGGGTGTATTTTAACATTATTCATAAAAGCTTATACAATAGCTCATGGGATTTTTTGCAATCTAGTTCTTTGTCACTAAAGAAAAATTTTTGTTCGTTCTCAATTGAAGAAGCTTTTTCTACAAATAATGATTCTGAAACATGATGTCCGTTTATCTCCCAGTGCTTTATAAGCGACTGCTCCTGTAAGTCTACTTCATAAGTGCAGTTAAATTGTCGAACTATTATTTTTCTTTCTTTAAAAAAGGTATCCTTGCTCCAAATCATTCTCGAAAGAGGGGATGTTGAGGAAAAAATAGTTGTTTGATTAAATTTTATTACCCTGTAGTCAGAAACTTCTTTTAAATCCAAAAGATGAAATAACAAGTCTATGTCATGAATTCCAATGTCCTCAAAGATAGAAATTCCTGAAGACTCTTCAGCAACGCAACAACGACTAAAGTCTATGTTTATAAGTTTATCTGGCTCTATGATTTTTTTTAAGGCTTGAACCGCAGGGTTAAACCTCTCTACCATTCCTACTGTTAGTTTTTCATCGGCCAGCATAATATCAGCATGGCTCTGCTTTAAGGCGGCTGGCTTTTCAACAAAAATCTTA
>CEON01028570.1_pt1 | contig 10630 bp, 20 predicted proteins | sample 530291 | NCBI WGS metagenome assembly CEON01 (sample SAMEA2619888, study PRJEB7988) | marine metagenome | biome: marine biome (ENVO:00000447); feature: surface water layer (ENVO:00002042); material: "saline water (ENVO:00002010), including plankton (ENVO:xxxxxxxx)" | depth 5 m
TTTCTTTGGTAGAGGTTAAGAGAGATAGCTGCTTTGATAGCTCTTTGGACAGTTCTTCTTTCGTATCCTGTTAGGTTCATTAGTGTGGTTATATGAACAGGTTGTTGGTTATTTTGGATAATTAGATCTAGTTGGTAGAGAACAGCTTGGTAGGAGGGTTTTAGGTTTTTGATTAGTTCATTTCTTTTATTCATGTGTATTCCACGTTTGTTTTGTTAGGGGATTGTCTTTTTCTTTTATTTCTTCTGTGTCTTTCGTTGGTGACACATTCTTTGCATTTCTGTCTTCTGTGTGGTTCTTTGGAGTTTACTCTGGTGAATTCGTAGTAGGGTTTGGTTGTGTTGCACCATCGGCAGTGGATTTTGTGGGTATGTTTGATGAGGTGGGAGGGGATCTCAATACTGTATGTCGTGGGTAGAGTGTGTTGTTTTTTAGCTCGTGTGGCTATCAGGTAGTCGACGTGGCACCTTTCACATCTACCGTCGTCATGGAGTTCGTCGTCCCAAAAGAGTTGGTAACAGTCACTACAGAGGCTTCTGAGATGGCCTTGATGCCTCCGTTGTGTCTTGCGTTCACAAACTCGACATATCCTTCTTCTTTTGCGGTGATTATCCCACCTAAAATCATTAAAAGATTTGAATTCTCCGCAAATCTTACATTCCTGTCCAATCATCCTTTAGATATCTCAGCAATGTCCTCAAATGTCGTAACTGTTCCATACCATTCAGGGATTTCTGGGTGCTTGTGCGCGTAACTGAGGGGGCGATAACGGAAAAGATATCCGTCCTCCGTTTGCTCTCCCTCGTCGTTACTGTGGATGGCTACCGCTCGGAAATCCCACTTCTTTAGACACTCAATCAGTTCCAGTTCGTCACTGTGAACCATAATGTCTATATATCTCCGCATGTGCTTCACTTTTGTCTTAAATACATCGAGAAATTCACCCATGACGCGCTCAAATAAATCACTGGGTACCTCGTAGTCATAGACAAATAACACCTGCTTGCCCCTAGTTACTGCTATCCACGATACACACTCCTCATTGTCTAATATCGCTACCAATATGTCATTCGCGTAACAAACGTCACTCGTGTAATCCAATACCCGCGCCTTCTCCTGTCCCATCTTGCGAACTAACGGTATATGCACCAACGAATCAAACGTCCGAATCTTTATCTTTTTCTTCGGATTCTTTGGAGACATTATCAACTTCCAAAATTAAACTTTGCTCAATTTTCGCTTGAGCTTTGCGCAATTCAATCAAGTCTTCTGGGTTTGCATTCATATACGGATTATTAGGGTCTTTTTCAGGTATCAATTCACTGTGAAGGACTATCTTCTGCTCCTTCTTATCAATCTTCTTGTGCGTTACCTGGACCTGAAGTCCCTCTAATTTCGATATGTCGTTAATACATGCCCTGGCTGTGTTTAAATAACTCTGGTCGCCCGTTACTCCCGAACGCTTCTCCGTCGTTATTTCCTCAATCTGCCAACCCTTCGTCTCACACGCTGGGCATGGATTCGCGTCATCCCCGTCTACCCTGATTGTCCCCCGACCATTGCAACTCCTGCATATCGTTTTACGCTGAACCGTCGTCGTTTCTGACTTCGAATTCCGGCTTTTGTCAAACTCCGTCAATGCCATGTGTAATACACTCTCTAATTGACGAATTCGTTTATTTCTCGTTGCCTTTCTCGATCCGTCCTGCGACTCTGCCCACATCGCTTGGATTAACTTGATGTCCTTCCATATCTGTGTATGGGATACATCAAATGCCGCTGCTATCGTGTTCGGTGATGTTATCCCTCGTAATAACATCCCCTCAATCTTTAAAATCCGCTGACGACGATCACTCGTTAACGTCGATAAATCAACTAAAGCCTGTCGCTTTGCTTTACCATTATTAGGCATGATTATCTATATCTTGAGTTATATATGTAGCGTTTTTCGACATCTAGACTATACGATAGCCCTCTAATATAGACGCTAATCGTTCTTAGCATCTAAATCAATAATATTACCAATCATTAACTCGGGAATATGGGTAACAATTATAAATTGTATCCCAAGTTCTTTCGATAATTCATGAATTAATTCAGATATTGAATCGCGATATTCAGCAGATACAAACTTAAATGGCTCGTCGAGAATCAATAATCGACGCCTCTTCGGATACGTCAACATCAACGCCGTTACACGCAATGCAATCGCTATCACGTCGACCACGCCACCACCCGTAGACTTCAAAGGATCGATCTCTTCTCCCACAACCGTGTCAAACAACGACAGACGACACTCCGTTGATGTCTTCTTGTGTATCCACTTCATGCGGAAATCGTATCGATCACCGTATACAGAATGCAAACACTTGGTCACTAACCCATCGATGCTCGCATGTATGGATTGCTGAATCTCTAAACCCACAGCTTGAGAAAGCTTAAAAGACTGAGCGTATGATTCTTCGCTCTTTTGGGCATCAGAAAGCTTTTGCTCGTAAGCCTTGACAGACCTCTCTGCCATCCTCTTCGTTACTAGGTGGCTGGTAAGTCGTTCTCGATATCCGTCAACTTGGCTTCGTAAGCATCCAATTGACTTTCTAGTTCCTTCGTCAATTTTCTCAACGCCAGATCCTTCTGTTTCCATAAGTCCATAAGTTCCTTTACGCTGTGAACCCCCCAGCGCTCTTCAGCAGATTCCAACGCCTGCTTCCTGCGATCCTCCAAGATCGCAATCTCTTTTTCCAGACGTTGTTTCTGTTTCTGCAAGTCTTGATATCTAACCGTCATGGTTTATACCTTGCCAAATATTTTTTAGCACGCTCCATCAATGTCCTAGGTCGCCAATCCTTTAAATTGTCTGACCATTCATACAATGACTCAACGGTATAGAAAACTGGACATCCAGATTCTAGCCACGCAGCAACTTCAAGGTCTGCCCCTTTTGAGTCTTCCTGCAAATAATTCACCTCGCCATCATCAGATACATATGTACTGTTAAGGCGCAACAGCGCAACTGGTACTGATGATTCTGTCATCAGTTCAATGAGTGCTAAATCGTACGACATCCACTCATCCCAATTCAAAGGCGAAAACATTCCTTGGAAATGTGATCCCACAACAGGACTATGTGGGTATACCTTTCCATCATCCATTAACTGCTTCCAGATGCGCATCTGAAAGTTGACATTGAAGTCCTGACGACCTTGTGTGTAAGGACTGGACACGTACACAAACGGTTTAACTTTATGGACACCCAAACCAGACTCTTCGCACAATTCTTTAACACTATCCATTTCTATCCCCCTAGAAGGCCGTCTAACGAACAAAAAACATTTTTTTGATCAATCATACTAGATTTTATTAAAACGCCTTAGAGAGCCTCCTCGGCCTCAGCAAGGACATTTCTAATTATAGACACTACAGTCTCATCTTCTAGACTTTTTGCACATTCTAATAAGGTGCGCTTAAAGTCCACACTGCCGTCAGAATAAAATGCCTTGCAATCTTGATGTGCGACCATGTTGTGTAGCTCACTTGCAAACTCATCTTTTAGCGCAACGTATGCATCCGTTTCTGAATACACATCTTTTGAGGTATCTAGATAATGAGGTACTACCGAACCATCGCTACACAAAAGCCAGATTGTTGGATCTCTTTGCAAATCACTAATGGTGCGCCTCATAAATCCACCAGAGTTAACTACGCAACCATCATGAAAACCAATATGGTTATCTCCAAAATGACAGATGTCATATCCAAGATCTTGAAACTGTTTGCAATGACCTGATTCAGGTGCGCCTGGATAAGTTGCTTGCGGCTTCCACACAAACTGATGATTAATTGCTAGTGTTTTATATGGCTTACCACTCCAATCATCTTTTTCAGGAGGACCATGCAACCCACGAACCTTTTCACCCCATTGAAATGGGTAAAGTATCCACCCACTCATGCCGTGGTGCATTTCGTCTAAACCCCCGTCTCGCGAATGCTTTGTAGTTATCTCCAAATGTTTGATTTTTCCTGCCTGAACACACACGCCGTAAGCAGAGTCCAGATACATATCTACTCGGTGCCCTGGCAAATCGTGTTGTCCTGGGATGGCATGAAACTGTTTTGGAAGATGCTGCAAAGCAAACGATATGAGAGCCGGTGAAGCATTGTGTTTGTCAAACACATCACCTGCACAAATGACCGGACAATCCAAATACTCTTGTATCGCTGATAATTCATTTAGTGGTCGGCTCATAGCCGTAAACCAATCAGGCTCCTCTGATCGACAAGCAGGTGGCTTATCTGACAAATGAATATCACTGCACAGAATTGCATCTACAGGCTGCTCAGTCTCAACTCGATACACCATGATGTTCTCCTAATCATGTTTTCGTCGCTTGTCGGAATAAAACCTTTTCATTCCCCTCACATCATCTTTTAGCTCTTCACACTGGCGGGTAGGGTATGGCCCCATAGGACCACACGCAAAACCAAAAACCCACCAACCTCTCTTGCCTTTCCTAAAAGACAACTTAGGAAACGTCACTGTCCACATAATCCCTCCATGGTTCTTGCCATTCTGGATCACAATCCCGCATCCAGAGCCAAATCTCCCGCTTCTCATCCGCTCGCAAAGAAGATTGCTTGCCATCTTCCATGCAATACACGTCGTCTAAATTTCTACACTTATCATTATTTGATAACCAAAACGCCACTGTCTTTGTACTTCTAAACAAATCAGTGCCATTCAAAGTATAGTACTTCACTTACGCCCCCTTGATACGCTGGCTAATGCCCAAACGATACCGATTCCAAAAAGCAATACTGCACTAGGCTCTGGCACAACAGCAGACACATTAGGACGCTCGTATTTGCCCGTCTGCATAGCGAGTACGAGGTCGCTACTGTTGAATTTACTATCGTAATTCCAATCGCCATCCATCCACTGAGCAGCTTCTAAGAATCGCTCATAGTGGCCTCGCTGGAACACTTGAACGAGATCGCTACTGTTAAATTGATGATCGAAATTGGCATCCCCTGGAAGAATGTCATTACGATCTTCCATGAATCCCACATTAATATCTGGGCTACTTTGGCTAAATTTAGGCTGAATTGTTGGCCCAGCAATATTAATCTTAGCCCGATAATCTTCTTTTATGGCACCACTTGTGTGAACAAGATTTAAATCATTTGTAGTTAAATCCCAATCAACTTCCTCAAAAAAGGTGCCATAGACATCAGTAGACTGACCAGACCACCCTGTATCTACATCATCGTAGATAATTTCACCTGCTAAGATGTCTACGCCTTTCGCATGATCCACTACAAACCACGCCTGCCATAACAAATGAGACTTATCACTCTGCTCATTTATAAATCGGTATTTAACCGGAGCACCAAAAGATTGTGCTGCTAGACAACCAAGTACAAATACAATTGAAATCCATGCGTACTTCTTCATTCGTTTTCCCCCTTAAAATTAACCCAACCAAAAAGTAACCCAATCAAAAACATAAGTGCCAATACCTCAAAACTATCGGCAATAAAATTCAACGACTTTAAATAATCCATCGCTTCCCCCTTTAATGTCGAGATTGATAAGTACCTGGACCAAACTCTGCTTCATACTCAAACTTACGCAGCTCTTCCTCACCACCTTCTAGTTGATATGCGAGGGAGCCATACTGATCACGAGTGTGCGACCAATGTTCACTCGGCTTCCAATTTTGATCTTCTTCCTGAACCTTTTGGATCTTCTCAACCAGTCGTTCAGCCTGATCCCGTGTCCAAGTAACCGGCATTGTATTTAAGGTCCAAACACGACCACGTAAATCAATGGCTTCGATGACAATGCCCTGAGCGGTATAAGGTCCGTCCTCAGACTGTGCTTCATAGTAATAAGGAGCGGTTTCGATACGATACATGGTATACATGGTTAATTCCTTTCGAGTTATTTGGTTAACTTGGCTGCTGCTCGTCCTGCTGCTCTCGCCATGTCCAGGAGTGCGTCAGCATCGTCTGGGGTAGCGTCCAAGAACGCTTCTAAGACTGGCCCCTTCAGGGCTGCTTTAACGTGTTCCGAGGCTTTCCCGGCATCAGTGTTGCGAGTGCAATTGGCCGCAAAAGCGTTTAACGCTGCGTCCATCACCATTTTCCAAGCTGCATCGTTGGCAGGATATTTGGCGGCAAAATCGTTAGTCATTGTTGGTTCCTTTCGGGTTTAGGTTGTTGTTTGCTTCCCTCTCTCTTGTATGCTTAGTATATACTTATTATCGACGCTCGTCAAGACTTCCGTTATCTTTTTTCAAAAATTGCATAAAAAAAGCTCCTTGACGAAGGAGGAACGTCAAGGAGCAACCAGGAGCAAGCAACAACCCTGGCGATTATTTTTTAAACGAAAATAAAGTTTGACAAAGTTGATTATCTAACTGCTCACGATACGACAACACAATGCCACGATCCGTTTCCGAAATCGTACTTTGATGCCAATACCATTCTTGTTCATATTGCAGCGCCATTGCTAACGCTGCATCACGATCTGCACATTTAATTTCAGTTTCAAATGAAGACATAACAAGCTCCATATATAAAATCCCCTAGTCCTTCAATTATATACCTATATATTTAATATATTTATAAAAAAAATGAAGAACTCCCTTAATATTTATGAATAACTAATCGCAATCCCTTCACTGCATTACAAACAGTTTGGGCTCGATAAGCAAAACGCGATGGAGAATTAGATTTTTTTACAAGCAGGATTACCACAGGTTTTTTGCCAGTAGCCTTTGCATAGTAAAGGCTTTGACCAATAGCTTCTGCCCACTTCTCTTCAAAATCTACCTCAGCTACCCAGTCATCACCGACAAGATCGGCACGAGTACCATCCCACAACACAACCTCTTGTTGGGCATCGTATTTTTCAGCCAACAAATCAACAAAAGTAGCTTCTGGGCTCCTCTTTTGAATATTTTTAACGGCTGGTAAGCCTGCTAATGGATGACTAGTAGGTACACCAGCAGACGATTCATCCCTTGCTTTTTGCACGTCTAACTGCACTTGTGCTCGTTTAAATTTCTGACGCTCATACTCGTCTCTTTGTTTAAAATAATCATGATATACATTAGAAAAGTAAACATCACGCTCAACTTGTGTCGTATCCATCAAGCTAATACTACTTTGGCCCCACAATGGAGTTGCCAAAAATAATAAAATCAAAAAGATTCTCATGACTTTATCCTTCAATCACTTGTCCACAAGCATCACAAATATCATAGTCAGATAACGCAGTCACTGCTATCAATAGTTGCTGTTTTAATTGTTCAATCTGCAAAACATTAGAATCCCATGCAGTTGCTAATTTTTTCATTTCTGAAAGTTCAGCCTTCAACGCCTTCATTTGCTCAATGTCTATTTGAGGCTCTGTAGGCATCTTTATCGGCTTTATAGACTTCAACAACTCTATACAGTTTCCTAGCTCTGAAAGCTCTGCACTAGCCGTCTCCACGCCTTTCAGCAGATTTTCTATCTCAAGCAAGGACTGCTCTAATTTTGCAACTGGCTGATAGCTTTCAACCGTCTGTTTACTGCTTTCCAATTCCTCATCAAAAACTTGGACTCGTACCCCTGCGTCCTTAACAAGCCCACGAAGTATTGACATGGTTACGTCAATAATACGCAGATCCACAATTTTGTTAAGTTTCTTAGCTACCTGACCTGCCGAATCACTAAGCCAAAATATAGGATCATGTTGGTTTTGAATTGTTAACTCTTTGTCAACATTCAATAACTCAATGATTTCTGGAGGATATGTGTTTGAAAATGCTTTCCACACATTCTTATCCACTTTAAGGTCATTTCTTTTTCCCTTGGTACGTAAAAGCTTTGTGCCGTCTTCTAATTGAATACCGACACTTGCATTAGCTTCACCATGTGTAACAAAGGATTTACCCCTCGCCTCATTAAACAAGAGCATTCCTAAAGCGCGTACTATGGCACTCTTTCCGCTGTCAGTACGACCAATGATTGTTGTGACTTGGGGAGAAAGCGTTATTTCCAATCGCTTATGCTTCTGAAAATTTTTAATAAACAGCTTTTTAATCATAGAGACCTGAATATTTTCTTTTGCAGTACTCTGCAATTAAGATTGCATCCGCATTTGCATGAACAATCTCTTTACGGTACTCAGGAAATAATTCTTGGGCTCGCCTCTTAGTTACATTCTTGTCGCCCTTAGACATACAGCCCATCGGACGCTGCCACTTGGCAGGTGCAATAAATTCAAATGAAACACCTGCTCCTATTAGAATGCCTTGGACTATGCCGTATGATTCTCCAAAAGAAAACGCACTAACCACTCCCATTTGTGGGCTAGATGATACACGTTCAATTAAACCGCATTTAATATGCGAAGCATAATTGTGTAACCAGTCATAGAATTCACTTGGAGTCCCTTGATCAAAACGAAACCACAACGTTTCACCTGTTGCAGTTTGTAATGCACACGAACCACTTTTACCTGGATCAAGACCTAAGAACACATGCTTCATTAATTTCTCTTTGCGATAACAGTCAACGTCATTAAGCCATGCTCAAAATCAGATTTTTTCATCTCATCTCGAACTGTGATGTAATCGACCTCATCAACATCACCAAGCTCTAGCTGATCAACTGTTGTTATTGAACTTTCTATTACATCAGCATTGCCACAAATATAGATGCCTTCCGTATTAGACCAATGCGCCCAAATGTTTTTACGAGCACCCGTACCTTCTCTGCTTATAAAGTATCGCACAACTCTTCCCTTTTAATATGCACATCAGGTTCAGCCTCAAAACCTAAGCGCACTGATTTCCCACGAACTTCCTTAACCACTACCCTGATGGTTTCCCCATTAGAAGCAGTCAACACAATCCGTTGGTCGATTTTTCGTGTGAGAATTAGCATAAAGAATCCTTTCATTCATACCTTGGGTTGCGATTTAACGATGCCTTTCTTTGGACTTTCGTCCACTCTTCACCTGTTAATTTTTGAAGCTTAGTCCTCCATCCTGGCTTAGACTCAATTTCAGTCATTAACTTGGCTTTATTAACTGTCAATCCAAAATCAGTTGCATCGATCTTTTGTCCAGACATTTTCCATTTGTGGACATTTACCAAGTAATCAATGCACGAACATGTATCATCAATGCCATAACTTGGATAGATCGGAATTTCTATTGCTGTCTTTTTACCCGTAAAACGAGTTCGACTAACTTTGACTTTGATCGTGTTGCCGATTGCATGTTTCGTAGCGTCTATCGTTTTATAAATCGGACCTTTAATCGACGACCACAAACGCACACTAGCGTAGAAATCTAGAGCATGACCTCCTGATTTCGTTTTTGTTGGCCCAAACGGCATAGCGTTTAATTTGTCTCTCGTTTGATTAATTACAAGCAAAATAGAACCAGTCGCTCTAATCTTAGCCAAGGCTTGCCGAATGCCAGATGCATTTGCTTTAGCTTTACCATCACCATAGCTGCCCTTACCTTCCTTGCCGCCCTGAAAACGTTTCTTGTTTTCGCCAAACGTATCAGTCTCTTGCACACTACTGAGTGCATCCATGCTATCTAAAATGTAAATGCATGGCTTTTCATGAGCTAACGCATCATCCAGGTTGTAATAAAACTCTTCAACTGTTTGACTTGTTATCGGTAAACCATCAGCATCCACTTTAGGCGGCTCTAAACGATCAGCCATTTTGCTGCCAAAAAATTTACGAAGATTCATAATAGCACCGCCTTCGACGTTATCTAAAATGAATCGATAATTATCAAAATGCGGATTTTGTGCAGCTTCTGCTAAACACGTCAACGAAAGAAACGTCTTACCACTATCTGAATCACCCACTAAAAACAAATACATGCCCTTAGCCACGAAACCCCAAGGCGTATCTGTCACCGCAAGATTCAACATCGTTGATCCTGATGACAAATAATCATCTACCGGAATGGGCGCTTCTTCACTTACCGGAGCTGTCATCTGCTCTTTGATAGAGTCGATGCTTGGCGACGAATCTGGCTGCGAAGTCTTGGGCATAGTTTCGGAGCTTGTCGATTTTGCCATCATTAATAAACACCTCATCCTCGTATTGAAACAATTCTAAATTTTTATCGATGCTGGTAGCTTTGCCGTTTGAGCTTGGCCGCTCCACCCGAATAATTGATCCGCCGTTTTCTCTAATCGCGTCTACTTCATTCATGTATCGAACATCAGTGACAATCACAATGTCGCATTTAAAATGAGTAACGCTTTCAAATAATTTATCAATCCAAATATCGCGATACAAAATATCTCGCAACCCATCTCCTAAACTGCACCAAACTTCAATCGGAGTTTTTTTGATTGCTTTTAATTTCTTGTAACGTTCTTCTGGATTATGCTCGTAATAGTCTTTAGTTTCTAAACCGTATTGAGCACACAAAACATAAGCAACTCGTTTTAATTCGTCGGCAAACCCAATACGCAAAGCATCTAAATCGTGTTTTGCAAACTCTTCAATTAGAGATTGGCCTAAAGTATCCTTGCCTACTCGGGAACTATGGCCGATGCCTATTATTAAAGGCTCGTGGTTGCCTGTTCCAGTTGGTTCAAATTCC